>JGI24516J20058_1000577_pt1 | contig 10590 bp, 9 predicted proteins | sample LinPmetageLP39_FD_20058 | JGI IMG/M metagenome (IMG submission 20058) | reverse complement strand
CCTTTAAGATAACGCTACCCGCTGGAGTAATGAGTTCGCTGGCAGTGTTCCCCGCCACCTATACCCTACTAGGCATGATGATTATTGGTATGACGCTCAGTCAGGTAACGCTTTCCGCCTGGGATTCGCGCTTTGTGGCCACTTGCATGGGCCTGCGCTACCTAATGTGGCCGCTGGCCATGCTACTGGCCGTTTTAACCTTGCAGTGGATGGCGCCTCTTTCCACAGAGCTGGCCCTGGCGCTGTTGCTGTTGGGCGTGGTGCCCATGGCGGCTAACGTCGTGGTAGTGGCGATGGAGTTGGGCATTCAGCCGCAAAAAGGCGCGTTAGCCGTGCTGGTCACCACACTGCTCGCCCCACTGCTGATTCCGCTTTATCTAAGTTTGATGCTGCGCCTCACTGGGCTGGGCTAAAAACCAGCAACACCCGCTTCGTTAAGCTGCCGGGCCATGTGCTGTACCGTGGGGTCGCTAAAAAACGCCACCAGCGCTTCCGCGCGCACCGGTCCGACGCCTGGAACGGCTTGCCACTCTTCGCGCTGGTAGCCTGCTAAATCATCCCAATCCCCGCGGACCGACTCACTACCCGGCGGCGCGCCGAGCGCACTCAGCCAAGCCGAAAACGGCTTGCTACGGGCAACCTGAAACTGCTCAGTAAGCGCGTCGGCAGTGACCTCACCAATGCCATACGCCAGCTGCAACTGGCGTGGCTCGACATCCAGCCAATCGAGTAACTGAGTGACTACGCCTGCTTCCATTAGCGCTTGCCAGGTACCTTCACCAATACCCTGCAAGCCAAGCTGCTCGCCAAGGTAGGTGAGCCGCGCCAGCAGTTGTCCCTCGCAACCGGGGGTTAATTCAAAGCAGCTCAGCAGGTTAAAGCGCTGGGGTGAAGGCGGAGTCAACGGCGAGCGCTCCTGGGTATGCCACACCACCTCGCTTAACTGGGGAATCGTTAACCCGCCCAAGAAGATCGCCACTTGGTCGCCGGGGCGAATATCCAGTGACTCCCAGCGTTCCAGTGAACCCAGCGAAACACGGCTGATGCGCCGCCCCTCCAGTTGTACCGGGTTAAGCCACACCAGTGGCGTCACGCGTCCGGTACGCCCTACGCGAAATTCAATGCCGCGTACTTCCGCTAGCGCCTGTTGAGCGGGGTATTTCCAGGCGACAGCCCACTCAGGGAGTGATGACGTCCAGCGCCGTACGCCAGGACGCTCTGCTTGCTTGATTACCACGCCATCGGTGGCAAACGGCAACGGGCCATTGAACCAGCTATCACGCCAGTAGGTGGCATCACGTTGGTCATCTAGCGGCTGGGTATAGCTGGCAGTATCAAAGCCCAGCGCGGTAAGACGCGCTAAACGCTCGCCCATACCAGTAGGCCCGTCGGGCCAATCCCAAACAAACAGACCAATACGTTCAAGGGTGGCCGCCGTAGGAGAGGACTGCGCCATTGCGCCCGCCACTGCGCCCCGGGCACCCGACGCAGGTGAATTGTGACTGCACGTGTTGGGTTAGCCGCCAGTACAGTTCGCCTTGTAGCACCGCAGAAATAGGCTCAGGAAGCGTAGTGGGAACAGCGGGTAACTGGCGCACCCGGTTCGTCCAGTCTTGGCCCCGCTCGCCATCGCCACGGCTAACGGCTTCGATCAATTCGCCATCAGCATAGCGCAGCGTAATCGCCACACCGTCTACTTTAGGTTGAATCCATAGGTCTTCGCGGCGGCTGGTAAAGCGCCTGACTCCGTCGTCATCGGCTTTAGTGAGCCCACGCTGCGCCGCCGGATGATCGAGAGTACCGCTGCTTCGGGTAACGCGCGAAAGTGGTCAGGTACATTGCCCAAGCAACGCTGCCACGTAGCGGGACGATGGTCAGGTACATTGCCCAAGCAACGCTGCCAAGTGGCTAGGCGCTCTACCGCTTGGTCATAGAGGGCATCGTCAATCAGCGCAATACCTTCGTCGTGGTAGGCGGTATCCCAGCGCTGAACCTGCTCGGCCAGTGCTTGGCTTTCGCGAGTTAAGCGCTCCTTCGACCAATCAGGGCACTCGGCAGCCTGTGCGGAAAAAGTGACAAGCCCGATAAGGCTAGCGAATACCCACGCAACGAGACCACTTGCCATCTTGCCCCTCCTCATCACACGAATCGTTAGCAAATAGACTTAGCCTAGCGCAGGGCCTCGAAGCAGCGCATAAAAAAAGCCCCCGGCCGGAGCCAAAGGGGCGATTTCATACATTGCTTACAAACGCAGTAGCGAATGTCTTACAAATTGGCCGCCTTGCGCAGCGCATCGGCTTTATCAATTTTTTCCCACGGAAAGGCGGTAAAGGTTTCGGTATGTGCTTGGCCTTTATCGTCGCGCCAGGTGTAGCTGTGCTCGAACGGTGCCCGACCAAAGTGGCCGTAAGCGGCGGTGAGCTGATACATCGGGTGCAGCAGATCAAGCATTTTGGTAATCGCGTAGGGACGCAGGTCAAAGTGCTCGCGAACCAGTGCAACGATCTTGGCATCGTCGATTTTACCGGTGCCGAAGGTATCGATGGAGACCGACGTCGGCTCGGCCACGCCAATTGCGTAGGAGACCTGAATCTCACACTTGTCAGCCAGACCTGAGGCCACCACGTTCTTGGCCACATAGCGACCCGCATAGGCGGCGCTACGGTCAACTTTCGATGGGTCTTTGCCTGAAAATGCACCACCACCGTGACGTGCCATGCCGCCGTAAGTGTCGACGATGATCTTACGTCCGGTCAGGCCACAATCGCCTACCGGGCCGCCAATGACGAACTTGCCGGTCGGGTTAATGTGGTACTGGGTGTGCTCATCCAACCACTCAGCCGGGATCACTTGCTCAATGACCTCGCGCTTGATCATTTTACGCAGTTCTTCCTGATCAATCTCAGGGTCGTGCTGGGTAGAAAGCACAATAGCATCGACACCGCAAGGCTGGCCTTCGGCGTTATAGCGGAAGGTAACCTGGCTCTTGGCATCCGGGCGCAGCCACGGTAGCAGGCCATTTTTACGCAGTTCGGCCTGACGCTCGACTAAACGGTGCGAGTAGTGGATCGGCGCTGGCATAAACGAATCAGTTTCGTTAGTCGCGTAGCCAAACATCAAGCCCTGGTCGCCTGCGCCCTGATCTTCCGGCTTGGTGCGATCGACGCCCTGGGCAATATCGACACTCTGCTTACCGATCAGGTTGACCACGCCACAAGTTGCGCCATCAAAGCCGACATCAGACGAGTTATAGCCGATGCTGATAATCACATCGCGCACGAGGGTTTCTAAATCAACCCAGGCGGAGGTGGTAATTTCGCCGGCAATGATCGCCACCCCGGTTTTTACCATGGTTTCACAGGCAACACGCGCCTGTTTATCACGGGCGATGATGGCATCTAACACCGCGTCAGAGATCTGATCGGCAATCTTATCGGGATGACCTTCGGAGACGGACTCGGAGGTAAACAGGGAATATTCGCTCATCGCGCACTCGACCCTCTGTATGACGGCTGTCTCTAATCCACAGCATCAGCAGGAAATCATGGCAGGTAACTCCTGCCCGTAAGAGAAGCGGCAGCACCACTTTCTCCACCACTTCGGGGGGCAGAGTCTACACGCTGTCGGCGATGCTTCCCAGAACGCGCTTACCAGAATTTGCCATCATATTTGCCGCAACATGGGAAGTCAGCGACAATAGCGGCTTTATAATTTCTGTTTCCAGGCGAGGAGCACCCCCATGCCATCCCGTTTTGAGCTAGCCAATGCCATTCGCGCGCTTTCCATGGATGCCGTTCAGAAGGCCAAGTCCGGCCACCCTGGTGCGCCCATGGGCATGGCGGATATTGCCGAGGTGCTATGGAATGACTACCTCAAGCACAATCCCGAAGACCCCAAGTGGGCCGATCGTGATCGGTTCGTGCTTTCCAATGGTCACGGCTCCATGCTGCTTTACTCGCTGCTGCATTTAAGCGGCTATGAGTTAAGCCTGGAACAACTGCAGAATTTTCGCCAGCTGCACTCGCCCACCGCTGGGCACCCGGAATTTGGCTACGCACCGGGCATTGAGACCACCACCGGCCCGCTGGGTCAGGGCTTTGCCAACGCGGTAGGCTTCGCCATTGCCGAGAAGACCCTGGCAGCGCAGTTTAACCGCCCAGGCCACACGATTGTGGATCACCACACGTGGTGCTTTGTAGGCGACGGCTGCTTGATGGAGGGTATCTCCCATGAAGCGGCCTCGCTAGCCGGTACCCAGCAGCTGGGCAAGCTGATCACTCTATACGACGACAACGGCATCTCTATTGATGGCGAAGTGGAAGGCTGGTTTACCGACGATACCGCCAAGCGTTTTGAAGCTTACGGCTGGCACGTGGTACCGAATGTCGATGGCCACAAGCCCGAAGAAGTAAAAGCCGCTATTGAATTGGCCAAGAGCCATGACGATAAGCCGAGCCTGATTATTTGCAAAACCATCATCGGTTTTGGCGCGCCCAACAAGCAGGGCAAAGAGGAAGCCCACGGTGCGGCATTGGGTGATGACGAAGTCGCCCTGGCCCGCGTCCAGCTTGACTGGCCTCACGCTCCGTTCCATATCCCCGAGCCCATCTACTCCGCCTGGGATGCCCGTGCCGCTGGTAAAACAGCCCAGCAGGCGTGGGATGAGCGCTTTGCTCGTTATGCCGAGGCCTTCCCCAGCGAAGCGCGGGAGTTCAAGCGCCGTATGAAGCGCCAGCTGCCCACTGAGCTTGCCACTGAAGCACTGATCGAGCAGGCCCAAGAACGCGGTGAGACCATCGCGTCTCGCAAAGCTTCCTTTGAAGTGTTGAATACGATTGGCCCGCAAATGCCCGAACTGCTGGGTGGCAGTGCCGATTTGGCGCCCTCCAACCTGACCTTCTGGAAAGGCGCGAAGGCGATCACACCAGAAGATGCCAGCGGTAACTACCTGCACTACGGTGTCCGTGAGTTTGGCATGGGTGCCGTCATGAACGGCATCGCTCTGCACGGCGGTCTGGTACCTTACGGCGCGACCTTCCTGATCTTTATGGAGTACATGCGTAACTCGATCCGCATGGCGTCGCTAATGGGCCAGCAGGTGATTTACGTCTTTACCCACGACTCCATCGGCTTGGGTGAAGATGGCCCGACCCACCAGCCTATTGAGCAACTTACCAACCTGCGTACCACGCCGAACCTCAATACTTGGCGCCCTTGTGATGCAGTGGAAACTGCCGCCTCTTGGGACGCCGCTATCAAGCGCCACTCCGGACCCACCGCGCTAGTACTGTCACGCCAGAACCTGCCCCACCAGCAGCGCACGAAAGCGCAGTTGGCAGCGATCCAAAANGGTGCGTACGTTCTCAAGGACAGCGAAGGAACGCCNGAGTTGATNCTGATTGCCACCGGTTCNGAAGTGTCGTTGGCGATGGACGCCGCTGCCGAGCTTGAGCAGCAAGGCAAAGCCGTACGCGTAGTNTCCATGCCCTCGGCTTACCGCTTTAACGGTCAAGACGCTGAGTACCGTGAGAGCGTGCTGCCTAAAGCNGTCACCAAGCGTATCGCGATCGAAGCAGCTCACGCCGACTACTGGTACAAGTATGTAGGTCTGGACGGCCGCGTGATCGGCATGACCACTTACGGCGAATCCGCCCCGGCGGGCGACCTGTTCAAGCACTTCGGCTTTACCGTCGAAAATGTGGTCAAGCAAGCCAACGAACTACTCGGCTAAGCCATGCCCGCACTCAGTGGCTTTCTATGGTTGATTAGCTACTGGCTGATCGGTGAAGTGGTGATTCATGTCACTGCTTTACCGATCTCGTCAGGCGTTATCGGCATGTTGCTGCTATGCGTTACTCTCGCTATCCGTGGTCGCGTTCCTGGCAGCATTGCTGCTGCCGCCCAGCCGCTAATTGCCCTGCTCGCTATGCTGATAATGCCCGGCGTAGTGGGGGTGTTTTTTATTATCGGCGAGCTGGCCGGGCAATGGAGCGCTATTCTTATCGCGCTAGTACTAGGCACATTACTCAGCGTGTTTACTACGCTGGGCTGCTTAAACGCCTCATCGGACAGTCTCATGTCCAATGATTCATCGCTGCTCGCCCTGTTAACCACCACGCCGTTGTTTGCGGTGGGGTTAACGCTTACCGCTTATCTAGTGGGTAACGGGCTATTTCAGCGCCTAAAACGTCCCTCTTGGCTGCCCGCCATTTTGATCGCGGCGCTGCTGTTGGCAGGGGCATTAGCCCTGATAGGGCTGCCTTACGCTACCTACCAGCAAGGTGCCACTTGGTTAACGGTGCTGCTGGGGCCAGCCACGGTGGCGCTAGGCATGCCGCTTTACCAACAGTTACCGCGTATCGTCGAACTATGGCGGCCTTTGGCGATTTGTTTGCCCATCGCCGCGGCGCTAGCGGCTTTCTATTCGCTGGCAATTGCCTGGTTACTGGGTAGTTCGAACACGATACTCGCCTCCATTGCGGCCAAGTCCGTTACTGCGCCGATTGCGATTGGCATAACCGAGCAACTTGGCGGAACGGTAGCGCTACTGTTAGGGGCGCTGTTGATCACTGGCGTCATCACGATTCCCTGTGTCAGTCTCGCCGCGCGCATTTTACATATTGATGACGAACGCCTGATCGGTTTTGCGCTTGGGCTTAACGGTCATGCAATTGGTACCGTTAGAGCGTTTGAACTCAGCCCCACGGCTGGCGCATTTGCCTCGCTGGGAATGAGCCTTACCGGCATTTTCACTGCCGTGTTGCTACCTCTCGCCTGGCGGCTGTTAGGGATGGGTGGCTGATAGGAACCGGCAACTGATAAGAATCGCTGGCAGAAATGCGTTATCATTCCACGGTTTTCGACGTCATTTTCATGATTGATTCACTTTTAAGAGCCGCCCTCCGCATGGCTAATTCTGCTCCCCGGTATCGCATCGCCATTAACGGTTACGGACGCATTGGCCAATGCGTGCTTCGGGCGCTCGTTGAGCGGCACCACCCGGAAATTGAAGTGGTCGCCATTAACGAGCTCTCCGATCTTGCCACTATCACCTACTTGACCCGCTATGACACTACCCATGGCCGCTTCCCAGGTGAGGTGGATAACGACGGCGAGTGTCTAGTGGTCAACGGCCAACGTATTCAGGTGCTATGCGAACAAGATCCGCGCAAGCTGCCCTGGAAGGCGTTTGATGTGGACCTGGTGCTGGAGTGCTCTGGGAGCTTTAAAGATCGTGCCACTGCCGAGCAGCATTTAAAGGCAGGCGCTAAGCGGCTGCTGTTTTCCCAGCCTGCGGAAAATGATGTCGACGCCACCATTGTATGGGGTATTAATGAAGGCGAGCTGGCGCTTTCCCAGCGCATCCTTTCTGCCGCTTCGTGTACCACCAACTGTCTTGTGCCGCTGTTAACCATTCTGGATGAAGCGCTCGGCCTTGAGCACGGTGTCACCACGACCATTCACTCGGCGATGAACGACCAGCCGGTGATTGATGCGTATCATCAAACCGACTTGCGTCTTACCCGCTCGGCAATGCACTCCATTGTGCCAGTGGATACCGGCTTGGCGCTCGGCATCAGCCGCTTAATGCCTCACCTGGCGGGCCGTTTCGAGTGCCTGCACGTACGCGTTCCTACCATCAATGTTTCTGCGATGGATGTCGCGTTGACGGTTCGCCGTGATACTCACCGGGATGATGTCAATGCGCTGCTGCTGGCCGCCAGTCAGCAGCGCTTAAAGGGCGTACTTGGCTATACTGAAGCACCTATGGCGTCGGTTGATTTCAACCACGACCCGCGCTCAGGCATTCTCGATGCCACCCAAACACGGGTGGCCGGTAAGCGCCTTATCAAGCTGTTGTGCTGGTTCGATAATGAGTGGGGGTTCGCTAACCGGATGCTTGATATTAGTCAGCGACTGGCCACACTCTCAGCACAGACATAACCTGTTGGCATTATTGGCTTACTTTTTACTTTCAGCTCAATGGCATAAACACGAGGAAACCGCTCACATGAACGTGAAAAAGATGACTGACCTTCCCTTGGAAGGACAACGCGTGCTGATCCGTGAAGATTTGAATGTGCCCATCAAACATGGCCGCGTCACCAGTGACGCCCGCCTGCGAGCCGCCCTGCCAACCATTCAAGCAGCGGCGAAAGCGGGGGCAAAAGTGATGCTCATGAGCCATTTAGGTCGCCCTACTGAAGGCGAGCCCGCCGAAGAATTCTCACTCGCGCCGGTGGCTGAGCATTTGGGGGAGCTGTTAGGTCGCCCCGTGCCGCTAATCAAAGCGTATCTTGGTGAGACGTTAGAAATCGCCAACGGCGATGTCGTTCTACTAGAGAACGTGCGTTTCAATAGCGGCGAGAAAAAAGATGACGAACAGCTGGCGCAGCAGTACGCCGCGCTGTGCGATATCTTTGTCATGGATGCCTTCGGCACCGCCCACCGAGCGCAAGCCTCTACCCATGGTGTGGCGCGCTTTGCCCCCAGCGCCTGCGCAGGTCCACTGCTTGCCCAAGAATTGGATGCCTTAGAGAAAGCCCTGGCGAATCCGGCACGCCCTATGGCGGCGATTGTGGGTGGCTCAAAAGTCTCTACCAAATTGGACGTGCTTACTGCGCTGGCCGACAAATGCGACCAGCTGATCGTGGGCGGCGGCATCGCCAACACCTTTATCGCCGCTGCGGGCTATAATGTCGGCAAATCACTCCATGAAGCCGATTTGATTGGCCAGGCAAAAGCCCTGATGGAGAAGGTGTCGATTCCGTTACCCACCGATGTCGTGGTGGCCACTGAGTTTTCTGAATCGGCAGAGGCCATCGTCAAACCGGTCGATCAAGTGGCTGACAACGAGATGATTTTAGATATTGGCCCCGATACCGCCGCTCACTTGGCCAGTATGCTTAAAGATGCTGGCACCATTTTGTGGAATGGCCCCGTCGGGGTATTTGAAATCGATCAGTTTGGCAAAGGCACCCAGGTAATCGCCCAGGCTATCGCGGATAGCGCAGGTTTCTCGATTGCCGGCGGCGGAGATACATTAGCGGCCATTGATAAATATGCCATTGCTGATCGTGTTTCCTATATCTCCACCGGCGGCGGTGCTTTCCTTGAGTATGTCGAAGGCAAGCAGCTGCCCGCCGTAGCAGCGCTCGAAGCTGCCGCCAAACGCGGTTAATATGGGCCGACTTAAACTACCCGTGCAATAAAGCCGCGGTGTTACTAGGCCCATTGTGACAACATGCTTTTTTTAAAACTTAGATAAGGTGATTTAATGGCTCTGATCAGCATGCGCCAAATGCTCGACCATGCCGCCGAATACGGCTACGGCATCCCGGCATTTAACGTTAATAATCTTGAGCAGATGCGCGCCATTATGGAAGCTGCTGATGCCACCGACTCACCGGTAATTGTGCAAGCCTCTGCTGGCGCTCGTAAATATGCGGGAGCCCGTTTCTACGCCACCTGATTTTAGCAGCGGTAGAAGAGTTCCCCCATATTCCGGTGGTCATGCATCAGGATCACGGCACTAGCCCTGCAATTTGCCAGCGCTCTATCCAGCTTGGCTTCTCCTCGGTAATGATGGATGGCTCACTGGGCGAAGACGGCAAAACACCCACCGATTACGACTACAACGTTAACGTTACTCGTCGTGCCGTCGAAATGGCCCACGCCTGCGGTGTGTCTGTTGAAGGCGAGCTGGGCTGCCTGGGCAGTCTGGAAACAGGCATGGCCGGTGAAGAAGACGGCATTGGTGCTGAAGGCAAGCTGGATATGGAACAGCTGCTGACCGACCCTGAAGAAGCGGCCGAATTCGTCAAAGCGACNCACGTAGACGCCTTGGCCATTGCCATTGGCACCAGCCACGGCGCTTATAAGTTCACCAAGCCACCCACCGGGGATACGCTCTCTATCCAGCGCATAAAAGAGATCCATGCGCGGATTCCAGACACCCACCTCGTCATGCACGGCTCTTCATCCGTGCCGCAAGAGTGGCTGGAAGTGATTAACCAGTATGGCGGCCAGATTCCAGAAACGTATGGCGTTCCGGTGGAAGAGATCGTTGAAGGGATTAAGCACGGCGTACGCAAGGTGAATATCGATACCGATCTTCGCTTGGCGTCTACAGGGGCTGTGCGTCGTTTTATGGCTCAAAATCCTGCCGAATTCGACCCACGTAAATTCCTCAAAGAAACCGTCACCGCGATGCGCGATCTGTGTATTGCTCGCTATAAAGCCTTTGGCACAGCAGGTAACGCTAGCAAAATTAAACCGATCAGTTTAGAAGAGATGTCCCTGCGCTATGAGCGCGGTGAACTGGCTCCTAAGATCAAGTAAACCTGTTACTTCCATTGTTTACTATAAAGACGACCAAACGGTCGTCTTTTTTTACCTATCCCACGTTATGCTCGACGAAATACATATTGCATTGCAGCATTGATACGCTAACACTGGTGATGAGTCCACGAGGTTTAGTGTTCAAATAGAGAGGCTAATACTCATGAAAAGCTCCACAATGCCGCCACTTATACCCACCACTCCGTTAGCGATGTTTGATGTTTGGAAGGCGGGCCTAATGGCATTTGA
>JGI24516J20058_1000572_pt1 | contig 10739 bp, 11 predicted proteins | sample LinPmetageLP39_FD_20058 | JGI IMG/M metagenome (IMG submission 20058) | reverse complement strand
AGATCGAGATAACTCCAGTCAAAATGTCGACGCCCCGAGAAATCCCGCGCAGCTTGTCGGGAGATAACAGGTGCCCCTCGCTCGGCATGGTTATTCTCGAAGTGCGGCATGCCATGTTTCCAGAGCGTGCGCAGGAAGGTATTACACAACCAATCTGGTCGTATCAAACCGTCAAATGCTAAGCGAAGGGATGGCTCAAGAGGGGATGAAAAACCAGAACGGCGAAAATTATCGGGGTTGGGCGGCACCGGATAATCAAGGGTTACTACTAACTTCTTAAAACCTGCCCGCTTGATTCGCTCAATTAAGGCTTCAATACCCTCCGGTGTCCCCGGCAAGTAAGCCTGGAACCAGTCAGCATTTTCTACCTTTGCGACTTCCTCCATGGGCACCAGCGATGACCCACTCATAATCATCGGTAGATTGCGCACGGCAGCAGCGCGGGCGAGCACCAAGTCACCCTGATAAGCAGATAACGCACTGATCCCCATAGGGGCGATACCAAAAGGGACTGTATAGCGCTTACCATATAATTCCGTTTGAAGATCAATCTGCGAAACGTTAACAAACGCTTTTGGTAAAAAGCAGTATTCATCAAACGCCGTCAAATTGGCCCGCTGCGTTCGCCCATCTTCCGCAACATGGTCGATATAACCAAAAATTGGTCTTGGCAACTTGCGTCGAGCTAGTCGCTCGACATCATGTAGATTGTTAATTTTTGAAAGGGTTTTTCTGTTCAGAAAGCTCACTCTGCTGCTCTCCTGCCTGCTGTTTCCATGGAGAATCCTTCAGCGGCCAATGCTTTTTGAAGAGTGTCTGCTGCGGTATCGTTTAGGGATACAAGCGGTGGACGAACAAGACGCCAGCCTTCATATCCTGTCGCTTGGGCCTTTGCCGATTTCATAGCAGGTATCATCGGGAAGCCTTCAAACACACTACGTATACGATTAAGGGCTTTCTGCTGATCATCAGCATCACTGTTCTGCCAAGTGATACCCAGCTTGGCGATCGCCTTAGGGTTCACATTGGCGGTGGCACTGATACAACCTGCGCCACCAGCACGCAACGTATCCAAGAGAAAGCGCTCGCTTCCTGCAAACACCTCAAATTTTTCTGATGAAAAACGTTCGATCAAGGCTTTGGTGAATGTCCAATCTCCCCCGCTGTCCTTAATGCCAACGAACACATCTGGATAGTGGTGACGTAAACGCTCAATCAGTTCGATTGAGAGCGGCACTTGGGCAACCGGGGGGATATGGTAAAGATAGATACGCAGACGGCTGTCGTTGACGCGCTCCACAATTTGAGAAAAATAGTTGAATAACCCCTCATCAGAGACGCCCTTGTAATAGAAGGGCGGTAGCATAAGCACCCCCGCACATCCTGCTTCTACAGCGGTTCGCGTGAGCGACACTGTATCCTCCAGGGTACAGCTGCCCGTACCGGGCATTAGGTCGGCCCCTTGAATACCAGAGTCAATCAATAGCCCGATCAAGCGCTGCTTTTCAGCTAATGGCAAAGAGCTAGCTTCTGAATTGGTGCCAAAGATGGCTAATCCAACATTGTTCTCCAGCAACCACTGACAGTGCTGCACAAAACGTTGGTCGTCAGTAGAAAGATCTGGCATGAAAGGAGTCATCACTGGTGACCAAACATTTTTTTTATCAACATTGTTATTCATATTATCAAGCTGCCTATTCAGTTACTAAAAATCAAAAGCGTAAGATTATTATTTAACTTCCTTATCCTCTTCCAACGACTCTTTACTTAGCCATCGTACTAACCCTTTTTTCACATGTTCAAACCCAGCTTTAAAGGCTGCTTCCGAGTCACTCTTCTCAATAGCGGAGACAATTTCATCATGCTCTTCATTCGATTGAGACATAGCCGACTGGCTTTTAAGCGTAAATTTCCTTACCAGATGAGAGTCTTTTACTAAATCATCGTATACATCAGCAGCCCGCTTGTGGTTAGCAACTTGCAAGATGTATTCATGAAACTCCAGGTTCATCTGATAATAGTCTTGAGCGCGTTCTTCTCTAATGGCCAGTTCCATATCAGTCACCAGTTTACGTAGCTTCACCTTCTGCTCAACACTGCCTCGCTCGGAGGCAAGCTGGCAAACAAAACCGGTAATATAGGCCCGAACATCACTGTTTTCGATGTACTCTTCCTTAGACACCTGTTTGACGAACACACCCCGATTAGGAATACTGGTTAACAATCCTGCCCTTTCCAGCCCTCGCCTAGCTTCTCGAACTATACCCCGGCTTACATTCAGGTCTTCAGCAAGGCGTAATTCATTAACACGATCGCCTGGTTTCAAATAACCAGTAATAATCAGTCGTTCCAACTCTTGCGCCACAATGGTCGTCAGAGATGTTAATTTCCTTTCAGATATGAGACTGGCTGAACGGCTTACAGGATCCATGGAGATATCTCTGATTACGTTGAATAATTTAAATTATAATAATACCAATTTTTCAAAGGCTACCCAGAGTAAACGAACAGATAACAGGGTCAATAACAGTTTCATTATTAAATCAAACTTGGTATTGGTCAGTTTTTTCAACACTTTAAGCCCTGCCCAAGTGCCTACAAACCCGACAGCAACCATGGCGACCATCAGTGCCATCCAGTCCATGAAAACGAAGCCAGCAAAGCCAAAAATGAACGCTTTGGTCAAATGTTGCAACGACATGACGGCAGAGTGCGTCGCCACCCTTATCATACGCTCTGGAGATATATGCTTGAGGTAGGCGGCTACAATGGATCCAGCAGCTCCCACAAAGCTAGAAAGAAAAGTGGTGAGCGCTCCCATCACCATACTCCCCACTAACCCTACAGAGCGTGCAGGTAGGGACGGCCCCCAGCACATATAAATCATGAAACTAGCAATTAGCAGCTCCAACATCCCCGCTGGCAGCTGTACTAGCAGCCAGCTTGCCATTAATGCGCCTAATAAAATGCCAGGTATAATAGCAAGCAACCGCTTGTAATCCACTTCTCGCCAGATAAACATAAAGCGGCTGCTATTGGCACCCAGTTGCACCATACCGTGAACGGGGATCACAGCTGCTGGAGGCATGATCTGTGCCATCGACATGATGAGCAATGCGCTTCCCCCAATACCCATCGCGCTATTAATCCATGAAGTAGCCAAACTGAGCAGGATCAACCCCAAGTTGGCCACACCCGAAAGCGGCGACAGCATATCCAGCCATGCCATTATGTTAGCCATTCGCAGGCATCATCCATGTAGCTGTGGCGACAGCTACTGCTTTACCATCCGTGTTGAAGGCCTGGGATTCCATAAAAGCAAGCTGTCGTCCACGCTTGACGAAACGTCCTTCAAAACGCAGAGCTCCCTCTTGAATGGGCCTGAGGAACTGCACTTTCATTTCGATGGTACTCCCCCCCTTCCCCGTGACATGGTGAATGAGATGGCCCATCGAGATATCCATCGCTACTGCAATAATACCTCCATGTAGACTGCCTTGCGGATTATATAGGTGCGCAGCGACCGGTAGCGCGACATAGCACACCTCCTCTTCGTAATGAATATCAAGCTGGAGCAGCTTGGCTAGGAAAAACTGACCAAACTCAGGCTGCTGTGTGGCAAGCGCATGCTCGATAATTTCACGGGTAGCCGACTCATCAATCATGCGGTTTTCTCCTTGAGTTTTTCACGGCGACGCTGAGAATTAAGGAAGATTCCCCCTAAAATGATGGCTACGAAGAAGGCCATTATATAAAGCGATGCTTGGCGCATGAAAAATATATCGAAAGAGCCTCGGCTGATCAGTAACGTCTGGCGCAGAGATTCTTCGGCCATTGGCCCTAGCACCAATGCCAGAACAACAGCAGCTGGGGAGAAGCCAAAACGCTTCATAAAAAAGCCAACTACGCCAGCGCCCAGCATGATGAAAGTTTCAATCAAGCTGGCATTAACACTGAAGGTACCCATCGTACAAATTACCAACACCACAGGGGCCAAAATGCGATAAGGCGCTTTGATGATGTAAACGAAAACAGGGATAGCAAAAATGCTGATCACCAGTAGCGCCATATTACCCAAGTACATACTACCGATAAGCCCCCATGCAAACTCGGGATTTTCTGCCATCAACAATGGTCCGGGGCGAAGACCCCACATGATGAATGCCGCCAGCAGCACTGCGGTAGACGCCGAGCCTGGGATACCCAAAGTTAACAGCGGCACCATGGCCCCAGAAGACGCTGCATTGTTAGCCGACTCAGGAGCCGTCAGACCGCGCATTTCCCCTTGACCAAATTTCTTAGGATTTCTAGAGAACGATTTTTCTAACGAGTAGGCCATGAGCGAGGCGATAGTAGCTCCAGCACCGGGAATTAAACCGATACAGAAACCAAAAATCGAATTTCTAGGCATGGTGAACTTGCTCTCGCGAAAATCTTTTTTGGTCGGCCAGAATCGCTCTTCATTCTTATACTCGACAATACCCCCGGTACCACTCTTATGAGCGCCACTATAAAAAGCATGAAAGAGCTCACCGATACCGAAAAGACCGATGGCCACAGGAATAAAATGGATCCCTCCTATCAGTTCGGCGGAGCCGAAGGTGAAACGCTGATGGCCCGTAACCATATCGACACCTACCGTTCCCAATGCAAAACCGATCAGGGCCGACACTAGGCCCAGAAGCCAGTTGCCAGACATTAACGCAACGAGAGTCAGGATACCCATTACCGTCAGTAAAAAAAATTCAGGAGGCCCGAAACTACGAGTCACCAAAACAAACATTGGAGCCAACAGCGTGATCAGAATCACGCCAATCGTTCCACCAGTAAAGGAGGCACATGCCTGCATGACCAGTGCCGGCCCCGCACGGCCCTGCTTGGCCAACGGGAAACCGTCAAAGGTCGAAGCTACCGTGGTGGAGTCGCCGGGCGTATTGAGTAGAATCGCCGTGATAGTACCGCCGTACATGGCGCCATAGTAAATCGCTGCGAGCATAACCACCGCACTGATAGGATCCATGCTGAACGTCACCGGTAGCAGGATTGCGATACCTGCCGAGGGTCCGAAACCAGGAATAGCGCCGATCGTCATGCCAATCAGAGAACCGAGCAACAGGTAAAGCAGATTGATGGGCGTAATGGCTATCGATAAGCCCATCAACAGATTGTCAAAGATTTCCATTGTGATGCCCTTATTTATTCTTTGTGGACTACCACCACAGACCGTGTGGCAGTGATGCATTCAACAGACCAGCAAACAGGAAGTGAATTACAGCCGGAACCGCCACCGTGACCGCACCATTGGTAACGTGCTTCCCGCGATTAAAATAAAATAATGTAGCGCAGAGGTAGGCGGGAATTGCGATAACATAACCTAGTACCATCAACACCAGGCCGAAGGTCAGCGATAAGCCAATTAGTACTGCAGCATCCTGGAACTGACTATTCTGAGTACCTGAGAACAGTGTCCCTTTCTTGATGTCACTCAGGATCAATAACAACATAGATACGATTATGGCTACGCCCAGGATTCTAGGAAAGAAACCCGGCCCCACATTCCCGCGATTGTTCATGAATGTGAGGTCAAAAAATGCGCCATAGGTATAGCATGCCGCCACTACCAGGATACAAAGGTAAAAAAATAATCTCATGGTAAGCCTCACTGAAACTGCTGCGAGATTTAAATTCTGCACAACATAAAAGTTGCGAAGCACTAATATATTAAGCGTCTAACGCTCTCAGCCACGCTTGCGCAAGGCCAAGAGCATCACTATTAAAACTCAATCCATGACTGGATTAGATTGCGCCAGTTTCAGTGAGGATAGTGTCAAAGTTTTTGATCGTTCGTTCCAGGAAGTTAGTAAAGTCATCCCCATACTGAACGTTCTCGGTTAGGAAGTTGGACTCTACGTATTGCGACCACTCAGGAGTTTCTACCACCTTCGCAATGGTATCGACCCACCACTCACGGGCTTCAACTGGCACCCCCGGCGGCAAGACCAGACCGCGCGGCATGGACACTGCTGCTTCTCCATAGCCAAGCTCTTCAAATGAAGGTACGCCCGCGAGCGCTTTTGGTACGGTCTCGCCAGTGAATGCCAACGCCCGAAAATCGCCAGAGTCAATAAGGCCAATGACTTCGCCCGGGTTCGCGACCATGGCATCAATGGACTGCGACAGCAGCGCTGTCACAAGCTGCCCTTGTTCGTTGAAAGGCACATATTCGTAGTCGAAATCGGCTTGCTGGGAAAGCAGCTGGGATACGATAAAGTCTGTATTCACCGAACCGATACCGCCTACTGCAGGCGGATTTTCACGGGCCGATTCCAAGTAGTCGTCGAAATCCTGGATATCACTTTCACCATTAACGACTAACACTAGATCATCAGCTGCCATGAGTGCTATATGCGTGAACGACATCGTGTCCCACTGCGTATCAGCCTGCAGCGGTGTAGAGATAAAACTGCCGCTGGTGGTAGTAAGGTGGTAAGGGTTGCCCTCCTGACTGAAGACATATCCCCAGCCCACTGAACCACTGCCTCCCGCACGGTTAGTGGCGACCACATTGTCAGGATAGAGCTCGTACTTTTCGATAATGTCCATCAGCGTGCGCGACAACACGTCATTGCCGCCCCCTGGGCCGAAGGCAATAGTGACATTCAGCTGTTCTTCAGGCTCCCAGCTTTGAGCAAGAGCATGGCTGCTCATCAGGGCTAAGCTGCCTGCCGCGATTGCGATAGCAGTGGCTGAAGTGGCGACGCTGTTCATAATTTTGGGGTTGTTCATGACTAACTCCTTGTTGTTTTTTGATTTATCGGTCGTTAAAATGCCAGTGGCAGCGAGTGTGGCACTGGCCTTTTTGAGCTTGGCGTTGTTTATGAAGTACTTCTTCTTATGTTTGTGGGTATTAATGAGTTCTCCGTCTACGAAATCACTTTCCTGTAAAGCGCGGTTTGCGTTTCTCCTTGAATGCGGCTTGGCCCTCTCGATAGTCTTCACTTTCGAAACATGCCGTCACCATGCGACTGACTTCTTCCACTGAAGGGGCATCGTCCTCCTGCAACACGCAGCGGATTCCGGTTTTGACCGCCTGCATAGTCAAAGGCGCGTAGCCAGCCATGGTGGAAATACGCTCATCGACGATTTTGTCGAAATGCTCTTCACTGAAAACTTCATTGACTAGGTCGATCCGAGCTGCTTCGTTGCCGCTAAAAGTACGAGCAGTCAAAAACAACTCTACTGTTCGTGTGGCACCGACAATATCCACGAAGCGCTTAATACCTTCATAGGCATACCCCACGCCCAGCTTGCCTGCCGGCATGCAGAACTTGGCAGTCTCAGTGCTATAGCGCAGATCACAGGAGAGAGACAGCCCCATGCCGCCGCCCATACATATACCCTTGATAGCAGCTATGGTCGGTTTGCGGCTGCTGCGCAGAGCTGATTGCGCGGCATTGACGCTATCGGCGTAGTGCTGTGCCTGGGCCTTATCGTTGCGATTTTCCTTGAACTCGCTAATATCAGCCCCCGACATGAACGCTGACTTACCAGCACCTTGCAGCACGATGACACGTACTTCATCGTTGCTCTGAGCTGCATCCACTGCCTTCGCAACACTTTTCCACATGTCTAATGACATCGCGTTATAGCGCTTTTCATTACAGATAATGATGCGCAAAACTCCCTCGCGGATAGTGGTATCGATATAACCCGGCGGTTTTTCTTGGGTGCTCATTGTTTCGCTTCCTCTCAATTGATAAGTCCGGTCGGTTAAACGGCGCCTATATCATGAAGGTGAGTAATCTCTTCCTTCGAATAATTCAATTCACCGAGAATCTCATCAGTATGCTCGCCGCATTTCGGCGCGACTTTCGCTACATTGGCAGTAGTACGCGATAGAGTGACAGGCTGAGTGATGAAATATTTTTTGCCGATATTGGGATCGTCGACTTCTTGATAGACGCCTAGGCTTTTGATTTGCGGGTCTTCGAACATTTCTGGCACCGTATAAACTGGGCCAGACGGAACACTGAAACCGTTCAGGAGATCTACCCAATAGTTGACGCTTTGCGTGGAGAAGATCTCCTGGATCAGAGCATTGAGCGCCTGACGATTCTCGCGGCGGTCTTTGACCGTTTTAAAGCGCGTATCCTCGATCCACTCCGGCTTTTCCAACGCCTTGCAGAACTGTTGCCACTGACCATCTCCGGAGACACCAATATTAAAGTCACCATCGTTACCGTGAAACAGTGCACCCACTGGCCCTCTCCTGAATGCTCTCGCTCGAGCAGGGCGGTCATAATTCCCAGCGCGGTGTAAAGACCAGCACTGGAATCGGCAACGGCGATTCCCGCTCTGACCGGCCCTTGCCCAGGAAGACCGGTCACCGACATCATTCCCCCCATACCTTGGACGATTTGGTCGAAGCCAGGACGCTTAGCATAGGGCCCCGACTGCCCGAAACCAGAAATACTGGCCAGGATAATGCGCGGGTTTACCTTCTTCAGCGTCTCGTAATCGATCCCCAAGCGCTCCTTTACGTCGGGCCGCCAGTTCTCGACAACCACGTCAGCCTCTTCGACCATTTTATAGAATATATCTTTGGCTTCAGGCTTTTTGAGGTTAAGCGTCAGCGAACGCTTGTTTCGATTGAGGTTCTGGAAGTCGCCACCAAGGCGCACATCGGCAAACATATTTGCGTTGGAATCGACGCCCATCGGCGGTTCGATACGAATTACGTCGGCACCAAAATCTGCCAGCATACGCACGCAAGTGGGTCCTGCTCTTACACGGGAGAGATCAAGTACACGAAAATGTTTGAGCGCACTAGACGCTTGAATCTTACTCATATGAACAACACCCTTCTTGTGTTTATTGTTAACAGTTTACGATAAACTATAGTCAGTAGTTGCCGCCGTCAACATCTCTGACTTATTTCATCTATATACTTTAGTGCTATTTATTAGAAAGATATTAAATGGCAGCTAAAAAAAACTCTCCTGACAAGTAGCCAGGAGAGTATCGTTATCTATATTTAAATTAATATCTAATGCCATTAATTGCCGACAACTCAAGCGGGTACGAAGCGCAGCGCCACTCCGTTATTACACCATCGCAGGCCGGTAGGATCGGGGCCATCTTCAAATACGTGGCCTTGATGACCGCCGCAGCGGGCACAGTGATATTCGGTACGGGGCCACACCAGCTTAAAATCCAGCTGGCTAAGCATGTGTCCTTCGACATGCTCGAAAAAGCTTGGCCAGCCAGTGCCTGAATCATATTTCATTTCACTGGTGAACAGTAATAGATCGCAACCTGCGCAACGATACTCGCCCTCTCCCCACTCTTTGTCTAAGGGGCTTGAGAAGGCAGGCTCAGTGCCATGTTCACGAAGGACATTGAAGGCCTCTTCAGAAAGGCGTTCGCGCCACTCGGCCTCGCTCAGTTCCAACGCGTCTAACCCCGGCGCAGCTTTCAGATCCAGGCGTGGAAAGCCAAACGAGAGGCCGGGCAGAATCCCCACGACGCCAGTGAGCCCTGCTAAGCCTAAAAATTGACGTCTTTGCATAAGTAGCGCTCCCTAATCAGAGGTAAGGAAAGTCGTCGGCAAGCGTCATACTAGCCAAGAAGCATCGCCCACAAAAAAGGGACCGTGCCGTGGCGCTGTCCCTGTTTAACGACTAATGATTATGACTACTTAGTCGTGAAAGCGTTCGATTGCTTACACCAGCACGTCACGCAAACACGCTACTTTTATAGCCCGGCTAACGTTCAGGTTAACTGGGGGCCTGCCTGAATGATCGCTTCGTTAACACCTTCAAATTTCTTGAAGTTATCGACGAACTTGGTCGCCAGCTCTTTAAGGTGACGGTCGTAGGCATCGCGGTCCTGCCAGGTTTCACGCGGGTCGAGCAGACTGGAATCAACGCCGGGTACTGCAACCGGCACTTGTAGATTGAGGCCGTCGATATGCTTGGTGTCGATATCGCGCAGTACACCCGACTGAATCGCGCTAATGATGGCGCGGGTGGTCGGGATTGAGAAGCGCGAGCCGCCTTCACCGTAAGCGCCGCCGGTCCAGCCGGTGTTGACCAAGTAAACCTGAGCATCCTGCTTATCGACGCGCTTGATCAGCAGGTCAGCGTATTCGCGTGCAGGACGCGGGAAGAACGGTGCACCAAAGCAGGTGGAGAACGTGGCAGCCAAGCCTTCAGAGGAGCCCATTTCAGTGGAGCCCACTTTGGCGGTGTAACCGGACAGGAAGTGATAGGCCGCGGCTTCTTTGGAAAGAATCGACACGGGAGGCAGTACGCCGGACATATCGCAGGTCAGGAATACAATCGCATTCGGCTCGCCCGCCAGATTTTCCGCTACGCGCTTTTCAACGTGCTCCAGCGGGTAAGCGGCGCGGGAGTTCTGTGTCAGGCTATCGTCGGCGTAGTCGGGCTCACGACGATCATCCAGCACCACGTTTTCCAGCACGGTGCCGAACTTAATAGCATTCCAGATGACCGGCTCGTTCTTCTCGGAAAGATCGATGCACTTGGCGTAGCAGCCGCCTTCCATGTTGAAGACGATACCGTCGCCCCAAGCGTGTTCATCATCACCAATCAGGAAGCGTGCCTGGTCAGCGGATAGCGTGGTTTTACCGGTACCCGAGAGACCGAAGAAGAGGCAGGTTTCGCCATCTTCACCCACGTTCGCGGAGCAGTGCATCGGCAGCACGTCGGCGGCGGGTA
>JGI24516J20058_1000553_pt1 | contig 11096 bp, 11 predicted proteins | sample LinPmetageLP39_FD_20058 | JGI IMG/M metagenome (IMG submission 20058) | reverse complement strand
ATTCCAGAACAAGAACCTCTTTTTTCAATGTTACTGGAATTTTAGAATCAATCATAAAATCACTTACCTTTTTTTTGCCCGCCATGCCCAAAGGATAAAAAGCATCTCCTTGCTTCCAAGGACGTAGTTTCAAGGGAAAAGTAAGCTCATCAGGATCAAAAAAAGCTGTAGTGGTCGGATCATGTGGAGGAAGTTCATTTCCGCTGAAGTAGGTCAGGTGAATATTGAAAGCCCCAACACTGACGGTACCCTCATCTTTCGGCACCACCATTTCCCCCTCTACAGAAGTATCCACTTTCCGTGTGATGTACAACTGTCCTCTGTCCAGGTTCATCTCGTAGCCACCGGAGTAAAAGAGTTTTCCCGGCTGCCCACTCAATATCGCTCCTGACAAGTCGCGTGCATCCGCAAAGCCAAAACCATAGGGTTTAATCAATTCGGTAAGAATAACTAGTTGATCCGGATGGCCCTGATACCACTCCACATTGAGCAGCCAGCGACCCTCGGTTTCCACTGCCTTTTTGACCTCCACTGCTTGCTCCAGCAGCTGCGCAGTGCCTTGCAGGCGTAGCAGCGTATCCTGCAAAGTAGACTCCAGAGCCGGGTTGATCTTTTTCAATAGCGGCACCACTTCATTCCTAATGAGGTTCCGCTGATAGTCATTTTTCTGATTGGACACATCCTCACGCCATGAGATGACCTCACTTCTGGCAAAAGCGTAAATCTCCTCTTTGGTCGTGAAAAGCAAAGGCCTGATTAACCCGGGACCCTCCATAGCAATACCGGTAAGCCCGTGGATTCCCGTGCCCTTTGTCAGGTTGAGCAACACAGTCTCCAGATTATCATTGGCATTATGGGCAGTAGCTACTTTAGTAAACCCCTGCTTATTACGCAGTTGATCAAAGAAGGCATAGCGCTCCTTTCGTGCCACCATCTGGATGGATTCCCTGACATCATAAATAGCCGGATCAACCCGATGAAGAAAAAAGGGGACTTCATGCGCATGACACCAGTCTCGTACCAATGCCTCATCCTCCTCAGAGTCGTCTCCCCGCAAGCGATAATTGACGTGAGCCACCCCTATGCTAAAGCCTGACTTTAGCATTAAATGAGCCAGCACCATAGAATCCACCCCTCCACTCACGGCGATCAGCACTTTATCTCCCTGAGCGATCAGGGCATTTTCTTTAATTAATGTTAAAAAGGACTGATACATAATTTCGCAACCCTAGCTATCGTTTAGAGTTATTAGCTTTGCACGCTCATGTTTAAGATACTGCAATATTATATATTCCTTGTCATCATTTTATGCCTCTCTACTGTGGCCCAGGCCCAAAAAGGTGAGCGCATCAAGTACAAAGCTGAGGAGTTGGAGTATGGAAAAAAGAAGGATGAAAGCTATCGGAAACTGACCGGAGATGTAGTATTCACCCAAAAGAGTACCACGGTCTACTGCGATACTTCTTATTTCTACAAGAAGCGAAACGTGATGGAGGCTACAGGGCATGTGAGAATAGTGGATGATTCCACCACTATCACCTCCAGGCAGCTGGTCTATGAGGGAGATGAGCGTATGGCAAAGCTCCGTCAAAATGTAGTCTATCTACGTGGAGAACGTGAACTCTACACTGATTTTCTCGACTATGACCTGGAAGGGGAAATCGCTCATTACTTCAACAAAGGCAAGCTCATAGACACCACCAATGTGCTCACGAGTGAAATTGGCTACTATTTTGCTAAAGATGAGTTCGCACAATTTTACAAAAACGTGGTGCTCACTTCCCCGGACTTTGTACTTAAAACTGATACACTACGCTACAACACCCTCACCAAAGTGGCCTATACTTATGGGCCAACTCAGATCACCTCCGATGACGGAACAGTACTGCATGCCAAGGGAGGAGAATTCAGAACAGTAGTGGATGAATCAGATTTTGTAAAAGGAAGCATCGAAACCCGGGATTATTACCTGGAAGGAGATGAACTCTATTTTGACGATGGAGAGAAGTACTACAAGGCAGTATTCAATGTGAAGATGAGTGCTAAGGATGAAGACGTGATCATCACCGGGGATGAAGGCTACTATGACCGCCGCAATGGTATCAGCAAAGTATATGGTCGACCGCTCATGAAAAGAATACTCGAGGCAGACACCCTCTATCTGGCGGCAGACACCCTGGTAGCTATAGAAAGCAAGTACGATTCTGCCAAGAGAATATTGGCCTATAAGAATGTAAAAATCTACAAGGAGGGACTGCAGGGCATCGCCGATTCCATGGCCTACTTCAATGAAGATTCAGTGATCTTTTTCTACGGAGACCCGGTCATGTGGAACAATCAGAATCAGATCACCGCTGACACCATCAACCTGGAAATATCCGAAGATGAAATGAAACGGATGAATCTCCGCTCCGATGCATTTTTGGTGTCCGAAGACTCGATAGAAAACTATAACCAAATCAAAGGTCGGAACATGATTGCCCATTTCGTGGACAATCAGATAGACCGGATCAACGTGAATGGCAATGGAGAAATCCTCTATTTCGCACTCGAAGAGGGTGACTCAGTCCTCATGGGCATGAATAAAATCTTTTGCGCCTCCATGCAGATCCGTTTCAAAGAACAAAAACTCTCCAGCTTTTCGGTTTACACTAACCCCGAAGCGCAGTTTATCCCCCCGCATGAACTTACCGAAGAGATGCAGTACCTCACTAATTTTGCCTGGCGCGAAACCGAACGCCCCACCCTTTTTGAGATTGCACCATACCTCAATCCGGACTATGAATTTATTCCAGTAGAAGTGAACCCTGATGACGTTGGGGGTACCCAATCAGAATCTCAACATAAGTCGTACACCCCCACTCAAAATACTAAACCGAAGAATACCCCCGTTAGATCTTTGAATCCAACCAGTAGCTCTAGTGTGAATACACCTACATCCGCCGAACCCAATACCGTTAAAAAAAGCATTAACAAAACAAATAAAAATCTAAAAGCAGTAGATGACGATGGCTCTTTTCAATAGACCATCTAAATCCATTAAGTTTGCGTCCAATTTGAGAAAATGAGGAGACTATCAGGGAACATATTATTGATTTTACTATTGGTGGCAAGTGTCTCTTGCACCAAATTCAGGAAAATACAGAAGAGTGGTGACTGGAAGGTGAAGTATGCCGCGGCGCTAGATTATTACGAAAACAAAGACTACTTCAGGTCCAACACGTTACTGGAGGAGATTCTTCCCATCATTCGTGGTACCGAGGAAGCAGAATACGCCAACTTCATCTATGGATACACCTTCTACTATCAGAAACAGTTTATTCTGAGTGCTCATTACTTCAAGCTATTTACTGAGATCTATGCCCGGAGTGAATATGTAGAGGAAGCCGCCTACATGGCCGCCAATTCGCTATACATGCAGTCTCCACAGGCAAGCCTGGACCAAACCAGTACATATGAGGCGCTCACATCACTTCAGAATTTTTTGAATAAATACCCCTACTCTGAATATGCAGACGAAGCAGATCAGCACATCAATACCCTACAGGTAAAGCTGGAGAAAAAGGCCTACGAAAACGCGAAACTTTATCATCAGCTAAGGCGTTACAAAGCAGCATTGATTGCTTTTGATAACTTTCAGTATGACTATCCAGATTCAAAATACAATGAAGAGCTGGCCTTTTTGGGGATTGAAACCGCACACGAACTAGCAGGTGTGAGTATCAAGTCCAAGCAGGAAGAGCGATACAAAAAAGTGGTGGAGTTATATCAGAAATTTATCGACAAATTTCCCAACAGTAAATTCCTCAAAGAAGCAGAGGAATATTATGGGGATAGCATTGAACAATTGACTATCTTTGCCGATCAAAATAATCAGAATCCTTAAGAAAATGGCTACAAACGCATCTATAATCACAAGAGATAACGAGAAAATAGCTGAGCCTACGGGCAATATTTACGAATCTATTGCCGTGATAGGTAAGCGGGCAAGACAAATCTCTGCCCAGCAGAAAGAAGAACTCAACTCAAAATTGGCTGAGTTTGCCTCTTCAGTGGACAATCTGGAAGAAATCTTTGAGAACCGAGAGCAGATAGAAATCTCCAAATTCTACGAGCGTATGCCTAAGCCTACTTCAGTGGCTGTAGAAGAATTTATGGAAGGAAAGATCTCTTACAGAAGTATTGATCCAGAAGAAGCTTAATTTACCAGCAATGCTGGAAGGAAAAAAAGTACTCTTAGCGGTTTGTGGCTCCATAGCAGCCTATAAAGCCGCTTTTTTTGTGCGCTTACTCGTCAAGTCAGGAGCCGAAGTGAAGGTGATCATGACCGAAAGCGCCAAAGATTTCATTACACCACTTACGCTGGCCACTCTTTCGAAAAACCCGGTACTCTCCAGTTTTTATCAAAACGAAAACGGTGAGTGGCACAACCACGTGGAGCTGGGCCTGTGGGCCGACCTCATGATCGTGGCGCCTGTTAGTGCCAATACCTTGTCAAAATTGGCGAATGGTGCCGCTGACAACCTCCTCACCGCGGTGTACCTCTCAGCCAGGTGTCCGGTGATGGTATGCCCGGCGATGGATCTCGACATGTATCAGCATCCTGCTACCCGGAGAAATCTGAAAACCCTCGCGGACTATGGTAACATTATCGTAGATGCAGAATCAGGCGAACTGGCAAGCGGTCTCTCCGGAGAAGGGCGCATGGCTGAGCCAGAGCACATTCTGGAAAAAGTAAAATCCTTCTTTCAGCAAACCCAATCCTTTGTGGGCAAGAAGGTGATGATGACCTCTGGTCCTACGCACGAGTCCATCGATCCGGTGAGATTCATTGGCAACCACTCCACTGGCAAGATGGGCAAGGCCATCGCGCTGGAGCTGGCCAACAGGGGAGCCGAAGTGGAATTCATCTCTGGTCCTGCAGCACATGCTCCACATCACCCCCTCATCAGGGTGACTAAAGTCACCTCAGCAGAAGAGATGTTTGAAGCTGCCAAAGCCTACTTCGAAATGAGTGATATCGGCATTTTCACAGCGGCAGTAGCTGATTACAAGCCTGAGACAATGGCCACTTCCAAGCTTAAGAAAAAAGAACAGGCCCTCCAAATCACACTCGTGCCTAACCCTGACATTGCCAGCCAGCTGGGCGCTATGAAGAAAAAACATCAGTTCACGGTCGGGTTTGCGCTGGAGACCGATGAAGAGCAAGTAAATGCCAGGAAAAAGCTTGAAAGCAAAAACCTGGATGTGATTGTTTTGAATTCATTGAATCATGAAGGCGCTGGTTTTGCCCACGACACCAATAAAGTATCTATCTTCGATAGACATAATAAAGAACAACATTTTGAGTTGAAAAGTAAGGTTGAAGTTGCCAAAGACCTGGTAGACTTTATTGAACAATCACTCAATGGCTAGACTCCTCGTTTTTATCCTTTTCATCGGTGCACTCAGCACCACCGCACAGGAACTCAACTGCCGGGTGGTAGTGAATGCACAACAAATCCAAACCACTGAGCGAAATATTTTCAGTGACATGGAGACCTCTTTCACCCAGTTTCTGAACAACCGAAAATGGACCGATGACGAGTTCAGCTCCGAAGAGCGAATCAACTGTAACATTATTCTTACCCTGGATCCGAATGAATCCACCCCCAGCTCAGGCCGGTGGGGTGCCTCCGTGCAGATACTCTCTTCCAGGCCAGTGTATAATGCCAGCTATGAAACAGTGGTCTTCAATTTTGCAGATCGCGACTGGCAATTTGAATATGTACAATCCCAGCCACTGCAATTCAACGAAAACTCATTTACCAGCAACATCACCTCCCTCCTTGCCTACTATGCCTACACCATTATCGGCATGGACTACGATTCCTTCTCCGAACTTGGGGGTACCCGACATTTCCAAATCGCTAATCAGATCGTCTCCAACGCCCAAAATTCAAATTACTCCGGATGGTCACAATTCAACAGTGTGAGAAACCGCTACTGGTTAAGTGAAAATCTAATGGGGAGTAATTTTGAGCCGCTCAGAAAGGCGGTTTACGAGTACCACCTCAAGGGACTTGACGTATTTATGGACGATCCGGAAGCAGCGAGAAACAGCATTCTCAATGGGCTCAAGCTCATACAAACAGCCAATAAATCAAGGCCACGGTCCATTCTGACAATTAGCTTCCTGGATGCCAAAGCCGAAGAACTTTCTCAGATATTCAAGGAAGGAAACCCTACCCAAAAAAGGGAATCATATGAGATTCTGTCAAAGTTAGATCCGAGTAAATCAGATACCTTCAAAAAAATCATTGAGTAATGGCGAAGCGACTGGTCAGAATTTTACCCGAAAAGATCGCTGATCACTTCCAGGGAGACCAATACCTCAGTTTCGTTTCGCATGACGCCACCGTCACTTTGGCCACTCCGCTCAGCCTAAAATCGGATACCTTAAAAGTGAAAAATACTAAAGGTCATATATTACATTTGCCTTTGGCTCAGCTGGACGAAATCTGGGCCGAAGTAAAGGCAGAATAATCAATGATCCGATCTCTTTCCATCAAAAACTACGCACTTATTCAAAGCCTGGAGATGTCTCCTTCTCCAAATCTCAACATCATTACTGGTGAAACCGGTGCCGGAAAATCCATCATGCTAGGAGCTGTAGGCTTGCTATTGGGCAATAGAGCCGACACCAAAGCACTCTTCAGTGAAGAAGAAAAATGTGTAGTGGAAGGTGTGTTTGATATTAAAAATTACAAACTCAAAGAACTTTTCGAAGCTGTAGACCTGGACTTTGAAAGTGAATGCATCATCAGAAGGGAGATTAGCCCATCTGGTAAATCAAGAGCATTCATCAATGACACTCCCGTGACTCTGGACGTGCTCAAAACGCTGGGGGTGCACCTAATGGACGTCCATTCTCAGCACGAATCACTACACCTGGGCAGCAACGAATACCAGCTGGAAATACTGGACATTTACGCTGGCCATCAGGAGCTCATTGCTCAATACCAAAAATCTTACGCAGAGTTTACAAGTGCGGAAAAGACCTACTCAAGGCTGGTAAAAAAAGCTCAGGAGAGTGCCAAAGACACCGATTACAAGCAGTACTTGTATAACGAGCTGGCAGAAGCTCAACTTTCAGAAGGAGAGCTGGAACTATTGGAGGAAGAATTGGAGATACTTGAAAATGCCGAAGAAATCAAAGTCAATCTGGGTCAGCTCAATCAGCTTCTGGACGAATCTGAAATCTCTCTGATCAATCAGCTTCAGGAAGGACTCCCCCTGCTTTCTTCCATCAAAGGGTTCTCCAAGAGGCTGGAAGAGCTCTTCGAACGCCTGAACAGCGCGAGCATAGAGCTTCAGGACATAGCCCGCGAAATCGCCAATGAGCAAGACCGTGTGGAGTTGGACCCGGAAAGGCTTCAGGTGGTCAAAGAGCGAATTGATCTGCTCTTCAGACTTCAGCAAAAGCACCACACCAACGAGGTGGCCGAACTAATCGCCCTCAGAGATGAACTCAGCGCCGCGCTCGAAGACGTGCTCAACATAGATTCGGAAATTAAAAAAGCCAAAGCCGCACTCGAAGAGGCTCAGAAAGCCATGCTATCGACTGGTAAAGCACTTACTGCCAGCAGACAAAAACATGCTCAGCCGTTCGCGGAGGCTATCAAAGCACTTATCACAAAGCTGGGAATAGAAAATGGTAATATCTCCATCAAAATCACCTCGACAGAACCCAATATCAACGGACTGGACCTTGTAGAGCTTCTTTTCTCCGCCAATAAGGGTGTACAACCCCGGGAGTTGAAAAATGTGGCCTCTGGTGGTGAATTTTCCAGGCTGATCTTTGCGGTGAAGTACCTGCTGGCTGACAAGACCGCCATGCCTACCATCATTTTTGATGAAATTGATACCGGGGTTTCTGGAGAGATCGCCCTGCAAATGGTGAACATGATGAAGCAAATGGCCAAAAACCATCAGGTAGTCTCTATCAGTCACCTGCCGCAGTTTGCCGCGGGTGGAGATGCACACTATTTTGTCTACAAGGATCACTCCTCAGACAAATCTGTGAGTAAGATCAAAAAGCTTCAGGAAGAGGAACGGGTGTTGGCCATTGCCCAGATGATCGGTGGTGAAAAACCCGGAGCCAGCGCCATGCAAAGTGCCAAAGAATTACTGAACCCGGTCTCATAAACCATTTGCAGCAATCCCTTGCCTGATGCCATGGTATTTACATTGGCAGTACAGGTTATTTACCCTATTTTTGAACACTGAAATAAAACCAATAAACAATGGCCAATAATTTATTACAAGGAAAAAGAGGAATCATATCAGGAGCGCTAGACGAAAACTCTATCGCCTGGCATGTGGCTGAGCGGGCGCACGAAGAGGGTGCCACTTTTACATTGACCAATGCTCCTATCGCTATGCGAATGGGTGCCATCAATCAGCTGGCTGAAAAAACAGGAAGCGAAATTATTCCTGCTGATGCTACCTCAGTGGAAGAGCTGGAAAATCTCTTCACAAAATCCCAGGAAATCCTTGGTGGAAAAATAGATTTCGTATTGCACTCCATAGGGATGTCTCCAAACATCCGGAAAGGAAGATCTTACGGAGACCTCAACTACGACTGGTTCCAAAAATCTCTGGATGTATCTGCCCTTTCATTTCACAAGATGATGGCTGTAGCCGAAAAGCAGGATGCGCTCAGTGAGTGGGGCTCTGTAGTAGGTCTGTCCTATATTGCCGCACAGCGGACTTATCCATTCTACACTGATATGGCTGATGCCAAAGCAGTATTGGAATCTATAGCCAGAGGCTACGGATATAGACTGGGGAAAGCCAAAAAAGTACGTGTAAACACCATCTCTCAGTCTCCTACCAAAACCACCGCAGGATCGGGCATTGGTGGATTTGATAGCTTCTTTGACTTTGCTGATAAGATGTCACCACTAGGCAACGCATTGGCTGGCGACTGTGCCAACTATTGTATTTTCTTGTTCTCAGACCTCAGCAAAATGATCACCATGCAGAACCTTTACCACGATGGAGGTTACTCCAACACTGGTATCTCTGAGGAGATCATCGAGCAGATGGGAAAATAAAAACCTATGAGATCAGTTGAAAGTGCAGCCACTTGCACTTTCAACTTTCTTCACATCACACCTTCCCTTTAATGCTCTCCTTCCCCAACGCCAAAATCAACCTGGGTCTGCATATCGTCGCCAAAAGACCCGACGGCTACCATAACATAGAAAGTTGCTTCTACCCCATCCCCTGGTGTGACGCACTGGAAGTCCTTCCATCTGAAAAATTAACGTTCACCTCTTCCGGCCTGGATATACCTGGCACTCAGGAGTCTAATCTGTGCATCAAAGCCTACCATCTCCTGAAGAAGACTTACGATCTCCCGGGTGTACACATACACCTGCATAAAGTGATCCCTATGGGTGCGGGACTGGGTGGTGGCTCATCGGATGGAGCATTTACCTTGAAAATGCTCAATGATCTGTTTGAATTGAGATTAGATGTGCCAACACTCCAAAACCTGGCTGGCCAGTTGGGCAGCGACTGTCCCTTTTTTATTGAAAATAAATCAGTCATTGCTACGGGTACTGGAACCAATTTTAAGGGTACCGCACTCAACCTTTCGGGAAGATACATAGCCATCAAACATCCTCAAATTCACGTGAGTACACAAAAGGCTTATAGCCTGGTTAAGCCTGCTGCTCCAACCCATTCGATTGAGGGTATATTGAGTAAACCGATCGACCAATGGAAGGACGTGCTTCAAAATGATTTTGAAGCGTCGGTTTTTGCCCAGTTCCCTGAAATCCGAGACGTGAAGAATCAGCTATATTCCGCCGGAGCAACCTATGCGGCCATGAGCGGTTCGGGCTCTGCCGTTTTCGGGCTGTTTGAGCAGGAAATCTCGCTGGATGGGTTTTACACCTTTGAGCTCTAGCCCAAACATCTCATCGAGTCCCTGTAACATCGCTATTTCACACGGAACATTATACACCGTCATTGCAAATCCCGATGCAATCGGGATGAAGCAATCTACCTCATCATTGCACCTAAAGAACCAAACGATAATCTCCAGCAGAGTATAAATCATCGGTACGATCAGTCAAACGGACAACAAGCAAAAATCTTTCGAAGGATTGCTTCGGCACTCCTACCGTCGCTCCTCGCAATGACGAACCAAAGAACAAAAACACCGTCATTGCGAATCCCGATGCAATCGGGATGAAGCAATCTGACGTAAGGACCTGAAAGGCTAAAATGTTTACTTCTATAATTCAGTGGGCTCTCGATAAGAAATCAATCGGCAAATCAGACGGTAAGCATCAGCCATACAGAGGATTGCTTCGGCGATCCTACCGTCGCTCCTCGCAATGACGTATTACAACGTATCGTCATTGCGAATCTCAATAATTAGCGGATGAAGCAATCTGACCCATAAAAGGCGGGACAAGGATTAGCTAGCGTGCAGGTTTCCATCAGAAACAAAAACTGCTTATTTTTCAACCAGGATTTCATAAGTGATAATGGTAAAAGGTGGCTGCATATACATCATGACCAATGGGAACAACACGACCTTATATGTCGGCGTGACATCTGATCTGGTAAACCGTGTCTATGAACATAAGAATCATAAATACCCCAGAAGCTTTACTGCGCGGTATAATCTGAATAAGCTGGTTTACTATGAGTCATTGCCAACCATTACAGAAGCCATTGATCGAGAGAAGCAAATCAAAGGAGGATCCAGAAAAAAGAAAATGGATTTAATATCCTCACTAAACCCGGATTGGATTGATCTCTACCCCAAGATTCTTGAATGGTAGGTATAGGTATTGAGGCCCGTCGGAGGATTGCTTCGGCGCTCCAAATGTCGCTTCTCGCAATGACGAACCAAGGGCAAACACCTCATAAAAGTCCGGTTATCATCGCTCCACAAGGGATGCCACACACCGTCATTGCGAATCCCGATGCAATCGGGATGAAGCAATCTGACATAAAGACTTAACAGATCCAATCCCTCTCAAAAAGGTGTCAATAAATTCGATCAGAAACCAGATGGAAAGCACCAGCTNATA
>JGI24516J20058_1000535_pt1 | contig 11501 bp, 13 predicted proteins | sample LinPmetageLP39_FD_20058 | JGI IMG/M metagenome (IMG submission 20058) | reverse complement strand
CACCCCTGAGCGGGTACGCCAACCGGTGAAAGCGCTCTCCGGTGGCGAGTCCAACCGCCTGCTGCTGGCCAAGTTGTTCACTCAGCCAGCGAACGTGCTGGTACTTGATGAGCCGACCAACGACCTCGACATGGAAACCCTGGAGTTGCTTGAAGAGCTGCTTCTCGATTTCGATGGCACGCTGCTGCTGGTTTCCCACGACCGAACCTTTATGGATAACGTGGTAACCAGCATGCTCGCCTTTGAAGGCGATGGGGTTGTGCGTGAATACGTGGGTGGCTACACCGACTGGATTCGCCAGGGCGGCAAGTTACCTCCAGCGCCTTGGGAAGGGGCGGCGCGTCAGCGCACTGAGCCCACCTCTGAAACGCCTAAAAAGGTGACCGAAGCTCCGGCTGCCCCGGCTAAGAAAAGCGTTAAGCTCTCCTACAACTTGCAGCGTGAGTTAGATGCACTGCCCGCTGAAATAGAGCGCCTTGAGAGTGAAGTAGAGTCGCTAGAGAGCGAGATTGGTGACCCCGCGTTTTATCAGCAAGAAGCAGAGGCCGTTACGGCTAAACTGCACTCACTAGAAAAAGTGCAGAAAGCGCTAGAAGTGGCCATGGAGCGTTGGATGGAGCTGGAAGCGATGGCTGGCGGGGAATAAACGTAGCAACGATAAAAGGCGCCGAATGGGCGCCTTTTTAGTAGCGATATAAAGAAAGGGTTTACTCGTCGCTTTTCTCGCCTTTTTTGCCCACGCGTACCGCAAGAACATCGCACTGAGCGCCGTGCAGCACGCCGGTAGAGGTTGAGCCTAGCAGTAACGCAAAACCATGGCGACCGTGGGAGCCCACTACGATCAAGTCCACATCATGCTCTTCGGCAAACCGGTGGATTTCGGTATCTGGCATACCCACGACAACATGCTGGTCAGCCTCGGCAATATGTGGCGCGGCAATTTCGGCTAAACGTTTTTTGGCATGTTCATCCAACTGGTCTTGGATGCTGGTCAAGTCCATCGGTATATCGCCACCATAGGCAAACCCAAGCGGTTCCAGGGTATGCATAATGGAAATTTTGGCTTGATCGTTGCGTGCTGCGATCGCGACGGCACGTTCCAGAATTTTGTGGGAATCTTTGGTTAAGTCAACGGCAACTAAAATGTGGTGATAGCTCATGGCATATCTCCTTAGCGTGGATAACACTAGTTCACAAAGAATAATGGAGCTCTTTGTTCAATAACCGTTACTTTAGATGGCGTGCCTTATTTTAACAATGACCCGTGTTTTAACCATGACTTGAGTCAAAACAACGGCCTGAGTCATGGTTTTTAGAATAGTGTATACAGTGTGGCTCATGTGGAGGGAAATGTAGAGATGGATTGGTTAATTATAGTCTTTATTCTGATGTTGGTGATTGCCCCGGTCATGTGGTTAAAGCCCAGCCCACGCCAAAAACGCCAAGAGGTATTGCGTTCGCAAATCTCAAAGCAGGGCGTCACTATCAAACTGGAAAAGCCGCCACTGCACCATTTTAGAGGCACGATGCCTGCCTACCGGTGGCATTATCCGCAGTCAGCACCTGGGCCTGATTTCCTCTTGGTCAGAGACAGCAATGCCAGTGACGCTTTAGCACCGTATTATGCAGGCTGGCGCTGGCGAATAGCCCCTTTGCGGCCGCTTCCGGATAATGCCGAGATACCGTTAAAAGCACTGCTTGAGCGATTGCCACAAGACGCATTGGTGGTTCAATCGACCCCTTACACGCTGACATTATGGTGGTGGGAGTCGCAAACCGCTGAACGATTCGCGACTTATTTACCTGAATTTAAGCAACTGCTTGATGCGCTGCAGGGCCATGCCGACCGGCCTATCGGTCAGTCGCTCAAAGGGACAGAGCAGTCTGCGCCAACCTCAATGAACCATCATGAGGCTGGGCCGTCCTGATCCCGTGCCTGAATTGCTAACCCATTGGCTTCAATCACCGCCAGCCATTCATTGAGCTGCTCAAGGTTCTCCTCGCTCAAGCCTGCAAACATCTCCTTGCGCGCCTGCTGGGCAACGGTATCAATTTTTTCCAACAATGGCATCGCGGCTGGCGTCAGATAGATACGTTTGCTACGGCGGTCATTGTCACAGGCACGGCGTTCTACCAAACCTTGCTCTTCAAGCTGGCCGAGAGTGCGCACCAAGGAGGGCGCCTCAACGCCAATCGCGCGGGCAAGGTCACACTGTGGGTGCCCCTCGCCCAGACGCCACAAGTGATAGAGCGTGACCCAGCGCGTTTGCGTTAAGCCTAGTGGCGCAAGTCGTCGATCTAGGATAGAGCGCCATAGATGCGGCAAGCGTGCGATACGAAAACCAATCGTTGAAGCCATAAGCAACTAGCTACCAATAAGTGTGAGTAGGCGAATTGTCATAAGCTGCGCCACTGAATGCAAGGCGATTAACAATTCAGTCATCCTGTTGCGCCTCTTTATCATTCGCGCGTCCCGGTATAAAGCGCCGTAAGTTCAATCCGCTTAAGCCGCTGGCGTGTATTTCTCCATCGGCTAGCGAAGCCTGCTGGCTATCTTCTGCTACTTCAAAGCGTATTAATCCTAGGCGCTGACCGGTGCTTGTCATAATGTCGATGCGCCACTGTCCGGTTGGATCCTCTGGAAAGTTTTGTTTGTGACTCCATGCGCGGTATCCCTGCTCGCGTCCGCCGTTGATGTTCAATTCCACTACGTCCATTGGCTCACCATTATGATGCCAAGCATGGGTAATGGTTTCACTTAACCCTCGCGGTGCGCGAATGGCGGTGTATACATAAAGGCCATTGTCGCGAATAGCTTGGGGCGTTAGCGCCATAGAGCCCTGAGGAAGACGCTGTTCAACATCAAACGCTGGGGACAGCGCGCTACTGGTCATCCATAGGCTGGCGGGGGGCACCCAAATTCGTCCCAGCCAAGCGCCGTAAGCGAGTAACAGGGTTAAACCAAAAAAGGCGCACCAGCGTTTGAGCGAGCGCTGTTTTAGCAAATGCCAAAAACTGGGTAGAGCAACCAAAATAGTAATGCCTAGCGCCAGTAGCAGGCTCTGGCCGGTAGTGAGGTGCACCATGATGGGAAGTGTGACCAGCAGCACCAGGAAAACGCACTGCGCATGAAAGACGAAGTAAACACTTCGCCAGCGCTCAGCGACTTTGAAATAAAGGGGATCAATAATCGACAGCAGCGCCATTCCACCTACCAACAGTGCAAATAGCGTTTGTCCGCTATTCCACACGGTAGTGACTAAAATAAACGGGAGCGTAAAGAAAAGCGTTTCCTGGTGAATCATTTGCGCAATAAAGGTGGTAACGCCACGCGTGGGGGTAGGGTGTCCTCGTCGAGAAAGCCAGCGGCTGATCAAGCCTTCTGAGAGCAGTAGCGTCCAAGCAAACAGTAAGCCCAATGCTAATGCGGCGCCCAGCCACTGTTGACGATCGACCAGAAAGAAGCTGCCTAACCCGGCAGTAAATGCCATGGGCGGCCATAGCCAGCTCCATGGCTTTAGTCGCTCGACAATGCTTTCTATATGCCGCTGAACGGTGGCAATGCGCGATGGCGTGAGCAGTGCGCCCATATAAAGTTAACCTGCAAAATAAAAGGAAGCGTGATCCTAGCAGTATGAACGCACACAGGGGAGTACTGGTCTCAGTAGATTGGTAAATTAGCCAAAAGTCAGGGCTTGACGTACACAGGCAACTCAACCAAGCTAAAGCAATCAAACGAGCGTATGAAATCGATTGGATTGTATTGACCGGATAATGGTATTGGCCGAATAAAAGTGTGGCGGGTTCCTTTATGGAGCCAACCCGAATTGTGGAGAGAGCGCGGATGATCTATCAAGGCAACGCCATCACGGTGACACGTCGTGACACCCCTAGTGGCAATGACATCGCTATGCTCACTTTCGATCTGAAAGGTGAGTCCGTCAACAAACTCTCCAGCGCTGTGGTAGCAGAGCTGGGTGAGGCAGTGAAAGCCCTTCAAGCGGAAGGTAGCTTGAAGGGCTTGCTCATTGCCAGCGCTAAAGACGTGTTCATTGTGGGCGCCGATATCACTGAGTTTCACACGCTGTTCGATAAAGGCGAAGAGTACTTGGTGGAGATGAATCTCAAGGTACACGATATCTTTAACGCCATTGAAGACCTGCCATTTCCCACGGTTACCGCCATTAATGGGCTGGCGCTTGGCGGCGGCTGTGAAGTATTGCTGACCACCGATTTTCGCGTGATGAGCGAGAAAGCCAAGATTGGTCTGCCGGAAACCAAGCTCGGCATTCTGCCCGGCTGGGGCGGTTGTGTGCGCCTGCCACGCATTATCGGCGCCGATAATGCCATTGAGTGGATTGCCGGTGGTACTGAAAACCGCGCTGATGCTGCCCTGAAGGTGGGCGCAGTGGATGCCGTGGTCAGCGCCGAGCAGTTGGAAGATGCCGCGCTGGATATCCTTGATCGTGCCAATGCCGGCGAGCTGGATTATCAGGCGCGTCGCGCTGAAAAGACCAGCCCGCTGAAGCTCAACCCGATCGAGCAGATGATGGCGTTTGAAACCGCCAAAGGCTATGTCGCTGGCAAGGCTGGGCCGCACTATCCCGCGCCGGTTGAAGCGATCAAAGTGATTCAGAAAGGCGCTGGTGAAGAGCGCGGCCGTGCTCAGGCGATTGAAGCTAAAGCCTTCGCTAAGCTTGCGCTGAGCAGCGTTGCATTTAACCTTGTTGGCCTATTTCTTAATGACCAAGTGGTTAAAAAGAAAGCCAGCAATTACGAGAAGCAAGCACAGCCGGTGAAGCAAACGGCGGTGCTCGGTGCTGGCATTATGGGGGGCGGTATCGCGTATCAGAGTGCCTCTAAAGGCACGCCGATCCTGATGAAAGACATCAAGGATGACGCGATAGAGTTAGGTCTGAAAGAAGCCCGTAAACTGTTTGCCAACCAGGTAGAGCGTAAGAAGCTGACTACCGAGCAAATGGCTGAAAAACTCACCAACATCCGCCCGACGCTCTCTTACGGTGATTTTGGTAACGTCGACCTCGTTGTCGAAGCCGTTGTTGAGAATCCGAAGGTCAAAGACGCTGTGCTTACCGAAGTGGAAGGCATGGTGGGCGAGAACACTATTCTCACCTCCAATACTTCAACCATCTCAATCAACCGTTTGGCGCAAAACCTAAAGCGGCCGGAAAACTTTTGCGGTATGCACTTCTTTAACCCCGTGCATCGTATGCCGCTGGTGGAAGTTATCCGTGGTGAGAAGACCTCGGACGCCGCCGTTGCTGCCACCGTGGCCTACGCTCGCGCCATGGGCAAAACGCCGATTGTGGTTAACGACTGCCCAGGCTTCTTGGTCAACCGTGTGCTGTTCCCCTACTTTGGTGGCTTTAGCTTCCTGGTTGAGCAGGGCGCTGACTTCCAGCGCGTTGATAAAGTGATGGAGAAGTTTGGCTGGCCGATGGGGCCTGCCTACTTGCTTGACGTGGTCGGCCTGGATACCGCCGTACACGCTAATGAAGTCATGGCCGAAGGCTTCCCTGATCGTATGGCGCGCGAGGGCAAAACGGCTATTCAGGTCATGTACGACAATGACCGCTTGGGTCAGAAGAACGACAAGGGTTTTTACGCCTACGAAGAGGACAAGAAGGGTAAGCCGAAGAAAGTGACCGACGAAGCGGCTTACGCCTTGGTCAAAGAGGTGGTGAAGGAGCACAAAGAGTTTTCCGACGAAGACATCATCGCGCGCATGATGGTGCCGCTCTGCTTGGAAACCGTACGCTGTTTGGAAGATGGCATTGTCGCGACGCCGGCTGAAGCTGATATGGCATTGATCTATGGCATCGGCTTCCCGCCATTCCGCGGTGGCGCTCTTCGCTACATCGATGCGATGGGCGTGGCTGAGTTTGTGAAACTGGCAGAAGGGCTAGCCGAAGAGCTGGGGCCGCTATACGCGCCGACCGATAAGCTGCGTCAGATGGCTCAAAATGGCGAATTATTCTATTCCAACGATAAGTCTGCCAACCAAGCCTAACCACCACGCATAGGAGATAAGAGATGAGTTTGAGTCCGAGAGATATTGTGGTGGTTGACGGTGTCCGTACCGCCATGGCGAAAGCCAAGAATGGTGCTTTTCGTAACGTTCGCGCTGAGAACCTCTCCGCTGCGGCCATGCAGGCACTATTTACGCGTAACCCAAACCTAGACCCGTCGGAAGTTGATGATGTGATCTGGGGCTGTGTGAATCAGACGCTTGAGCAATCAATGAATATTGCTCGCAACGCAGCGATTATGACCGGTATTCCCCGTTCGGTACCTGCGCAAACGGTCAACCGTTTGTGCGGCTCTTCGATGACGGCGTTGCATATCGCTGCGGCCAATATCAAAGCGGGCATGGGTGATTTCTTTATCATCGGTGGCGTGGAGCACATGGAGCACGTACCCATGGCCCACGGCGTTGACGTCAACCCTGCAGCCAGCAAATACGCGGCCAAAGCGGCGATGATGATGGGGCTCACCGCTGAGCTGCTGGGCAAGATGCACGGCGTTTCCCGAGAAGAGCAGGACAAGTTTGGCGTGCGTTCTCACCAGCGCGCTCAAGCGGCGATGGAGAAGGGCTACTTCGATAATGAAATTATCGGTGTTGAAGGCCACGATCAGCGCGGCTTCAGGGTGATGGTTCAGCACGATGAGGTGATTCGCCCCGACTCTACCCTGGAGTCTATGGCGAGCCTCAAGCCGGTATTTGATCCGCGCAACGGTACCGTGACCGCGGGTACGTCCTCGGCGCTTTCTGTCGGCGCCTCGGCAATGGCAGTGATGAGCTACGAGCGCGCTCAAGCACTGGGCTTAGAACCCATCGCGCGAGTGCTTTCGACCGGTGTGGCGGGTTGCGATGCGTCCATCATGGGCTATGGCCCAGTGCCAGCGTCCAAGAAAGCGCTTAAAGCCGCTGGTCTCTCTGCCGCTGATATTCAAACCGTTGAGCTTAATGAAGCGTTTGCCGCTCAGGGTATCCCAGTGTTGAAAGATTTAGGCTTCCTGGATGCGCTGGACGAGAAGGTTAACCTCAACGGTGGTGCCATTGCCCTTGGGCACCCGCTGGGCTGCTCGGGCTCACGTATCTGCACCACGCTGTTGAACGTTATGCAGCAGCGCGATACCACCCTGGGCTTGGCGACCATGTGTATCGGCATGGGGCAGGGCGTTGCAACGGTGTTTGAACGACTGAAATAACCATAGCGCTTAGGTACTTAAACGGCATCCTTCGAGGTGCCGTTTTTATTTGTCAGGTTTTTGTTCAGAAAAGCACTATTCAGGTTCAGATTGAAAAGCCGTGCGGTGAAAATCCGCTGCAGCTTGTACTTCCGCAATGCCGCAGGTATCGGGTACCGGTACTGTGTTGCCCGCCAGGACTGCCAGCACCGCCCTTGTACCGTTGGCCAGTGACTCAAGGTTGTAGCCGCCTTCTAATACAAATACCAACCGGCCATCACAGTGCTGTTCGGCCAGCTGTTGCATAAAACCGGTTAGCGCGCCAAATCCTTCGTAGGAGACGTTGAGCGCCAAGTCATGCCAGTGGGGGTCAAAGCCTGCTGAGACTAAAATGATATCAGGTTTAAACCAGGCAGCTGCTGGCGCCAGGATGTCGCGAAAGGCTTTCAAATACGCTTCATCACCGGCGCCAGCAGGTAGCGGTACGTTGATGGTGGTGCCTTCCGCCAAACCGGCGCCTACTTCTTCCAGGTGGCCAGAGCCGGGGTAAAAGGGGGCGGCGCGGTGAATATCAAAAAACATCACATCGGGCTCTGCCCAGAAAATATCCTGTGTACCGTTGCCGTGGTGGGCGTCCCAATCAACAATGAGCACTCTTTCGCAACCTAACGCGCTGCGGGCATGGGCTGCCGCCACAGCTACATTGTTAAACAAGCAAAAGCCGCGGGCGCGAACGGGCTCTGCGTGGTGCCCTGGCGGGCGCACAAGAGCAAAGGCGCTTTTAGTGCGTTTTTCCATCACTGCTTCCACTGCGGCAATAGCCGTTCCAGCGGCGACTTCTGCGGCATCAACGCTACCCGGTGAGACCGCCGTGGTGTCCACATCCAGCCAGGCATTTTTGCCGCGCAGGCTAAAAATGTCGCTTAGATAGGAAGTGGTATGCACACGCGCTAACTGCTCATGGGTAGCCGCTTTACCCCCTTCAATTTTTAAGCCTTCAATGGGTGCTCTCTCAAGCAGCTGTTGAATAGCGGTTAATCGCCCAGGGTGCTCGGGATATTTCCAAGGCACGGGTAAGCCAGCAAGCAGATGGCGAATGCGCTTATCGATTCGCTGGGGTAAAAAGTCAGCGTCGATATTGGGTTCGTGAGCGAGTACGCGATCATCATAGAAGGCAATGACATTGTGCATAATGGCTACCTGAAAGATGTGCGTTGGTTACTCTTAATCGCGCTAAATGCACGAAGTGCTTACCTACAGTAAGGCAGGCAGCGCATGGTTATACAATGCCGCTTTCAACACTAAACGCTAAGGTCATGCTAATTTCTTCTACTTGATCTGCAAACGTTGGCTGCCATTCACCACGTAAAATGAGGGGCGCCTGCACCCAACGCCAGCGCAAACCGGTCACGATGCTCTCTACTGCGCGCTGAGTGCCTGTGCCGTCGTGGCCTGCGCGGATATAAAGCGCACAGGGCAACCCTTGCTTTTTTTCTAGAACAGAATAGTAGGTGCGGTCAAAGAAATCTTTTAGCGCGCCGCTCATATAGCCCAGATTCTCAGTGGTACCGAGCAGGATGGCATCGCAGGCTAGTACATCCTCCGGGCCTGCCTCCAAAGGCGCTTTTACCACACATTGCATCTGCTCAAGATCAGGATGGCTAGCGCCCCGTGCGGCCGCTTCGCGCAGAAGACGGGTGTTCGCTGACGGGGCATGAGCAATCACTAACAGTTGTTTACTAAACTCATTACTCAATTCAGCATTCATAGCAAAGACCTAATTGAAACGTGGGGCAGCAAGGGGTTGCGCCACATATTGAAAATGCCACACTGCTTAAGAGTCTTAAACTTGAGAAGCCATATGTCCAGTAAGACATTGATCAATGTCTATTACGATGCCCAGTGCCCGCTTTGTCGACAAGAGCGTCGGCGCTATGAACGTTGGTCGGGGCGCCATGCAAAGGATATCGGCTGGCTTGATGTTAGCGAGCATGAGCAAACCCTACGCGCAAAGGGGGTGGATCCTGCTATAGCGCTGCGCTCTCTGCATGTCGAAACCCCTGAAGGTCAATTAATAGAAGGTATCGACGCCTACCGTTTGTTGATGAAGCGTATTCCCTTGTTAGTCCCGGTCGCTTGGCTGATCGGCTTGCCTGGGATTAAACCAGTACTGCGCACCCTTTATGATAGGTGGGTAAAACGTCGCCTACAGAAACAGGGCCGGTGGCCTCTTTAATGTCTAGCAAAGGAAGCCTGACAATGCAGCGAAGTGCGCTATATCTAGGGGTGGTATGGGTAGGCGTAAGTCTATTACTTGTGGGCTGTGCCGGTGGGCAGCGCCCTTCGCCATCCCCTAGTCAGGCAGCGGCTGAAGCATCGCTACCCAACCAGCAACCCACGCCTGCCGCCACGACAGCCCCTGAGGCTACCATGGCGAGTGATTGGGTGCCGCCGCTGTTTATCAGTCCCGAAGAGGAAGCGTCCTACTATGTTAGCCGTTTGGCCGATCGGCGATTTGTGACCAGCTACGGTGATCGTGACAACCGTCGTCCCTGGTACATCGCTGCCGAAAAATTGGGTGAAATCGGTCTTCCAGCCGTTCCTTTGCTTTTTTCCCGCTTAGACACCAACGATGCTTATGAGCAGATGCTGGTGCTCTATGCGCTGCAGCTTGCGACTCAAGACCCTCAGCTAATGATCAGAACACGGGGGGAATATGTTCAGTTGGGTGTGGTGCTTGATCCGGCGTATAACGCTGAGAACGCCGCAACGGCGCAGCAGTGGTGGCAACAACACGCTGAGCAGGTGACCCGCTAATAGGTTAAGACTTTTCGTTATCAGCAAAGACGCATCACATAAACCAAGGAGAGAAACATGGCATTTGCACTTTCATCGATGAACGTTACCAGCTCGGCATTTGTGAACCACCAAGCGATTCCAGCCAAGCATACTGGGGAAGGGGGAGATGTTTCCCCAGCACTGGCGTGGCAGGGCGCGCCTGAAGGAACCAAAGGGTTTGCGGTAATCTGCCATGACCCCGACGCTCCTCTGGTTAAGGGAGGCAGCTATGGTTTCGTGCACTGGGTGCTCTACAACCTGCCGGGCGATGTTCAGGAGTTAACTGAAAAGAGCGCTGTGGGCACCGTCGGCGCTAACGATAAAGGTGATACAGGCTATTGCGGCCCGATGCCGCCAGAAGGTCACGGCAAGCACCTTTACTACTTCTGGGTGCTGGCGCTGGATCATCAAACCTCACTGCCTGAAGGGCTGACGCTGGCTGAGCTGCTTAAAGAAGTCGAGCCGCACCTGCTGGGCATGAACCGCTTGGTCGGCACTTATCAACGGGATTAATAGCCGCTAGCTAGACATTTTGCGTAACCCGTGTAGGCTCCATCGCTTTCTAAGCCCTTGTATTAGGCTTTTGTATAGACCTTTGTGTTAGCCAAGTGATGGAGCCGTCTAATGAGTGATCTGCCTAACTGTCCTGCCTGTGCCTCAGAGTTTAGCTACGACGATGGGCTTCAGTATGTCTGCCCAGAGTGCGGCCATGAGTGGTCAAAGGTAGCAGAAGAGGAGGGTGCTGAAGACGCTTCAGGCGTACACGATGCCAATGGCAATAGGTTGGCTGACGGCGATAGCGTCACGGTGATCAAGGATTTAAAAGTTAAAGGCAGTTCACTGGTGGTTAAAGTGGGCACTAAAGTGAAAAGTATCCGCCTAGTGGAAGGCGATCACGATATTGACTGCAAAATTGACGGCATCGGCCCGATGAAGCTTAAATCCGAATTTGTTAAGAAAGCCTAGCGTTAAAGCAGGTAGTCAAAAAAATAGCCCCCTGATGTCAGGGGGCTATTGGTTTATCAGCCGTCGATTTTACGCAGTGGTATTGATTTGCGTACCGACGCTTCCGCTTGTGGCCAGTTGCGGCGCCTGCGCAACGCTGTCCATTAGCGCAGTAATATGCGCTGCTTGCCCGTCTAAAGCATCTTTAAAAACGGTTAGTTGAGCCTGCTGGGCTACCTGCGCCTGCTGCAGTGCCATGGAGGCGCTGACCATATTATTGACTGCTGAATCCATCTTTTAATCCTCGAATAGCAAGTCGCCATCCAGAGCGATGGCACCCAATACTCAGTCGAAATTACCAGAGGCCGCTAATCAGTGTAAAGCGATAGGTAATAGGCTTATGAGCGTCATAGCTTTTTTAAATGATAATGATTGTTGTTTTTGATGCGATTAGCGTCGATCGTGCTGTTATTTTGCTCAAATTGCTAACCATTTGGCTCAAGGGC
>JGI24516J20058_1000520_pt1 | contig 11828 bp, 11 predicted proteins | sample LinPmetageLP39_FD_20058 | JGI IMG/M metagenome (IMG submission 20058) | reverse complement strand
TCACCCCCGCCATTAAGATCATGCCCATACCCAGCCACGTCATGGCATCGGGCACTTCGCTGAATAGCAGGTAGCCCCAAAGGCTGGCAAAGATGAGGTAGGCGTAATCAAAGGTGCCGATCAACGCCGAAGGGGCAATTTGATAAGCCCTTGCCACCCCGGTATTCACAATGATCAGCAGTAGGGCGTAGGCGCCCACGATCAATAACGCTTTGGCGTCTAGCGGTTGCCAACCGGCGAACAGGAATGGCGCGCGTTCAGCGAGTGTTTCTGTGCTGTTGATTGCTACCAGCACACTGAAGAGAGTGCCTGCTGCCAGGAAGGCTAGATTCAATCCCAGGGTGAGAAGTAAGGGGTGCTCCCGTTGGCAGTGGTGGCGAGTGACCAGCATGGCTAGCGCATAAAAGAGGGCGGCAAGCACGGGTAGAAGTGTGGCAGGTGTGAAGGTGTCGCCGCCAGGGCGCAACACTACCACCACGCCCAGGAAACCGCAGAGGATGCCCAGCCAGGCCTGGCGTGAAAGATGCTCGCCTGCACCAAAAGCAGCCAGCACGGCAATAAACAGCGGTGTGGTGTAAATGGCGACCGCTGCCACTGAGAGCGGAATCAGCGGCAGTGCTGCGTAGTAGGCGATCCACATCAGCAACAGAAGCAGGCTTCTTATCGCCACCCAGCGGCGTGACTTTACCCTGGGGCGAGGGCCTGGATGGCCAATGATCAATCCAAACAGTATCGGCAGCGATAGTGTTGAGGCGATGACATAGAGTTGCCATAGCGACATACTGGCACTCAGATACTTAACCAGAGCGTCGGTCAACGCCAGGAGAAAGACAGCCCCCACGATAAGGCTCATGCCCTGTAGGATATTATCTTGTGGTTCAGCGGTGGCCTTCATTGCAGCATTCCAAGTATGAATTCCGCTCTAGAATGCCGCTGCCTTTAGCAGTGCTTCAAACGACTTCTGCGTCACCATGCATGAGCTCAGATTATGGATAACTTCATCAAGTCTCTTCCACCGCTGGCTTCGCTGCGCCCCTTTGAGGCAGCCGCCAGGCTCGAAAGCTTTTCGCGTGCGGCGGATGAGCTCCACCTGACCCAGGCGGCTATCAGCCGGCAGATCCGTGCGCTGGAGGAAGACCTTGGCGTGATGCTTTTCGAGCGCCGTCATCGCCGTGTGTTTCTTACCCGTGAAGGGCGTGAGTTTGGCCGTACGGTCTCCCAGGCGCTGGAAAGTATTGCTACGGGGGCTCAGGCGCTGCGCGGCGACCCAAATGATAAGCGCGTCGTGTTGTTCTGCCAGTTATGTGAAGCGTTCTATTGGCTGATGCCAAAGCTGGCTGACTTCAATCGTCGCTATCCTGACATTGAGATACAGCTGGCGACGTCGACACGGCCGATTACCGAATTTAGTGGTAGCTTCGACATTGCGCTGCAAACCAACGGAAGGCCTAGCGGGAGCCATCGATTGGTGTTTACCGCCGAGGACGAGATATTTCCGGTCTGCAGCCCTGCTTACCTGAAAGGGGTCACTACGCCGTTGAGTCTCAACGCGTTGCTGAACCAGCGGCTACTGCACCACCATGCTGACCCGGCGGATTGGTTGGAGTGGGATGACTGGTTGCGTGCCATGGGGCACTTTGAACTCTCAGCAGAGGAGAGTGCTGTTTTCGATAGTTATCCGCTGCTACTGCAAGCGGCTGTCGCGGGGCACGGTATCGCCTTGGGATGGCGGCGTACGACGCAACGCTTAATTGAAAATGGCGAACTGATCCGCCCGGTGGCCGAGAGCTTGCCCCAGCACGATGCCATCGCCCTATACACACGCCAGGGCGCGCCTCAACGCCCAGGCAGCGAAGCGTTATTGGGTTGGCTGCGTGAGGTGTTGGTTGATGAGCAGACTGCTGAAGCGACAGGCTAGGCGCTAGATGAAGTGGCTGAACTGCGTATTGAAGGTAAGCGCTGATCCTTGCTTTCATTTCCGTATTCCCGCTTCACACATAAAACGAAAGGGCAGTCTAAGTGACTGCCCTCTCCTGCTTGATGGCGCTTGGGGTGGCCATCGACCGTGGCTGTTTTTCACGGCTGGCGAGAGTTTCCCTTCTTTACTGACAGGCCTCCGCGACGGCATCGCCATCGGTAGAGACAGTAGGCCGCGTTCTCACGCCGACGAGCACCAGGGCGGCAGCGGCCAGCAACAGCGTGCCGGCGGTTGCAAACACGCCCAGCACGCCGCTGATATCGAACATCACGCCACCGATGGCGGCCCCCAGGGCGATTGCCAGTTGTATCGAAGCGACGATGAGACCACCACCGCTTTCGGCTTCGTCCGGCACGACACGGGTGATCCAGGTCGACCAGGCGACTGGCACGGCGCCGAAGGCTAAGCCCCACAGCGCCACCATGACGATATCGGTGCCCATTGAGAAACCGCCCAGTGTGGCCAGCAACCAGCCCAGCACCCCCATGATCAGCGGCATCAGCAGCAGCGTCAGGCGCAGGCTACGCTCCAGCAGGTAACCCGCGGCCAGCGTGCCTACGAAGTTCGCGACTCCGAACGCCAGCAGGGTCGAGGAGAGCTCGTTGATACCCATCCGGGATATGCCTTCGAGAAACGGACGTACATAGGTAAAGAAGGCGAAATGGCCGCAGAAGACAAGCAGAAGGGCGACGATGCCGGCCGCCATGCCCGGCCGCTTGATGACGCTCACCAGCGTGCCGAGCGGCGTCGGGCGTCCGGGTGCCATCCGCGGCAGAGTGAAGTACTGCAGCACCAGCGTCAGCACCGAGAGTGCCGTCGTCAGCAGAAAAACATTGCGCCAGCCGATCATGTCGCCGAGATAGCTGCCCAACGCTGCGGCGCTGATGGTGGCAATGGGCACGCCAGCGAACAGCAACGACAGCGCGCGCGGCACGTCATGTTCCGACACCAGCCGCATGACTGTGGCGACAGAGAGCGCCCAGAACCCGCCCAGCGCTACCCCGAGTAGTACCCGCCCGACCAGCAACCAGGCTAGATGCGGCGCGAATGCGACGATCAGGTTNGCGGCGATCATCAGCACGGAGAACGCCAGCAGCACGTGGCGACGGTCGAGTCGCTGTGTGACNGAGGTCACCAGTAAGCCGGCAAGCAGCGCCACCACCGCGGTGACCGTGACAGCCTGTCCGGCCTGCCCTGCGCTGATCATCAGCGAATCAGCCATCGGCGTCAGCAGGCTGGCCGGCAGAAATTCAGCCATCACTAGGCTGAACACACCCATCGTCAGCGAAAACACGGCGGTCCAGCGCGATGGGGTCTGCGATTCGTGTGTCGAGTGTTGAGATTCGTATGCCGTCATTTCGATACTTCCGATTAAGACTTGGGATGACGCGTAGGTTAAAGTATTACCTCAAGACCCTCTATCACTATGAGTACGGTATGTTTGATAAAACGTCCGAAAGTTTCGCCACTGTCGGCTCTGAGATCAGCTCCAGCGAATGGATCAACGAATTGATGCTTGGCATGCGCTTGTCCGGGTTGAGCTATCGGCATGTCCAGGTAGCGCCGCCCTTTGGCATTCGTTTCGATGCTGACGCCAACTGTGCGCAATTTCACTTTATTGCCCGGGGGGCCGTCATCCTGCGGCTCGGCGGTGAGGAGCAGATTCTGGAGACCGGCGATGCCATACTCCTGCCTCGCGGCGGCGAGCACTGCCTGCTTTCTTCGCCCGGTGTGATGAGTCGCGACATCGAACAGATCGACTCACTGCCGGTGTGTGATAACTTCAGTTGCGTCAACGAGTGCCCGGACATTGCTGATGGCGCTCCATCGGTGCGTCTATTCAGCGGCTGCATGCAGTTCGATCTCGGTGGTATGCAACCGCTGGTCTCGATGATGCCTGACGTCATGCATGTGGGGACGCTGCTGCCGCGCTATCCGGAGGTGTTGCCGATGCTGGAAGCAATGGCGCGTGAAGCGAGTCTCAAACGGGCCGGTTCTGCTGGCATTCTCTCCCGGTTGGCGGATGTGGTAGCCGCCAGCATCGTGCGAGGCTGGGTTGAGTGTGGCTGCGGTGATATCGGTGGCTGGGTCGAGGCGCTGCGCGATCCGCGTCTGGGCAAAGTCNTCGCCGCCGTCCACCGCGAGCCCGGNCGTGACTGGACAGTGGCCACCATGGCAGCNGAGGCGGGCAGCTCGCGCTCGGTNTTCGCCGAACGCTTCCGCAGCTCACTGGGTATCTCGCCGCTCGGCTATGTCACCCAACTGCGTATGCGNTTGGCCACGCGATGGATTGCCGAGCGGCAGCTATCCATTGATCAGATCGCCTGGCGCCTGGGCTACGGCTCTCANGCCGCCTTTAGTCGCGCTTTCAAGCGGTCGACTGGGCAGACACCGGGAAGGTTGAAACACGGCCAAGCGCCCGGTTCAGGCGTGGCACGCCTAGGCCAGTAGTAGTTTTGGCGGGTGATCGTGGTGTCGCTCGACGGTCCATCAGCTCAACAGTTTGGTGGAGGATAAAGACATGTTGGCAGAAAATTTGGAAAACTGGGCTCAACAAGAACGTCAGGAAGGCGAAAAGCTGGGTATTGAGAAAACAGCTCGTAATCTGCTCAAGCTGGGGGTGCTTAGTGACGAGCAAATTGCTGAAGTGACCGGCTTGGCGTTAGAGGATGTGGTTAAGTTGCGTATTGAAGGTAAGCGCTGATCGATTGCCTGCTGACCTAAGCGTCAGCCCTTGAACCTGCTCAAACTTCCCAATCTTGTTCGTATCGCTCCACGTTTGGAAATGGCGGTAGCCAATGTTCGCGGCGAATGTTCCAAAGCTCATACGTCGGTTTCAGTTGATTCGGAGCATCAAGAGCACCAAGGTGTATTTCGATTTCTTCCTCGCTTACCGCAAAAACCGACGAACCGCATGTCGAACAGAAGTAACGCCCCTGATAACTCTGCGGCTCACCTTCGATAATGACAGCTTGCTTGGGATAATCAGCAGCCGCATAGAAAAGCGCCCCATGATGCTTGCGACAATCCATACAGTGGCAAATACCTACCCGAAGCGGCTCGCCATTAGCCACGATTCTGATCTTACCGCAGAGACAGCCGCCTGTTAGTTGCACCATTGCCAATCTCCAGAAAATTCATACCTTCTGAATTCAAAGTAGGTGGCACTTTCGGTTTTGTCTCGCCGCCATCTCGTTGGTATTTAATGGCCGTAAACTGACATAAATCGAGAATGACAGGCTTTAACACATAAGTTAATCAAGTGATCCTTTACAGGGTCGAGAATCTCTACTTGGATTAAGGAGGACGGCGCTTCATTTTATAAAGGCATTTTGTAAAGGCATTGTTAGTGGGTTTGCCAAGCGCTCTTGATAGCAATAAACCACGATCAACGGAGGTATCTGGTTTGGCTACCGATAAAGCATCTCGGGGTGTGGGCGGTTGGTTTCTGCTCGTGTTCGCCATCATTCTGGTCATCCTCGGCCTGATTCTTGCAGCCGGCGGGCTCTGGCTGGTGACGCTGGGAGGCTCCTGGTATTACCTCATTGCCGGTCTGGGGCTGATCATTTCGGGTGGCTTAATGGCCAGGGATTTGCTCACGGGAGTCTGGGTCTATTTCTTGGTTCTGTTAGGCACGCTGATTTGGGCCTTATGGGAGGTTGGCTTGTCGCCATGGGAGCTGCTGCCCCGGGTATTCGGTTACATCGTCCTGGGTGTCATCGTCTTGGCGCTCCTGCCCACTCTCAAACGCCGCCAGGCCACTATATGAGGAGCGCTGCCATGTTCACGTCACTGCGAGTGCTGGCTTATGTCGTCAGCCTGTCACTGGCGACGCATGCCGTTGCCCAGAATGCCGAGGGTGAAACCGAAGCCCCTGAGGAGCCCACCTCAAGCGAGGCCCAGACACCGACCTTCTCGGCGACGCCGCAGCCCAGCGATGACCCAGCGCCCGGCGATTGGGCCGCCTGGGGGCGAGAGAGCGGCGCCTCACGTCATTCGCCGCTGGATGAAATCACGCCCGACAATGTCAGCCAGTTGGAGGTTGCCTGGACCTATCGCACTGGCGATATGCCGGAAGAAGGGGAGGGCAAATACGCGCCCGAAACTACACCGCTCAAGGTTGGCGACAATCTGTATCTCTGCTCGGCCATGAACGTCATGGTCTCCCTTGATGCACGGACCGGCGAGGAGCAGTGGCGCCATGATCCCCAGATCGATCCAGGTGCCATTCCCTATAGCGCCAGCTGCCGCGGCGTGACCTATTACGAAGTTCCTGATGCCGCCGATGACCAGCTCTGCGCAACCCGCATTATTGAGGGGACGTTGGACGCCCGATTGATTGCCGTCGATGCGCAAACGGGCGAGCTGTGCCAGGAGTTTGGTGACGGCGGTACGGTAGATCTATGGGCAGGCATCGGCGAGAAGGTGCCCGGTTGGTACTCCGTCACCGCGCCACCGGTCGTCGTCCAGGGCGTCCTGGTGACCGGTGCCCAGGTCAAGGACGGACAAGCGGAGGATGCGCCATCTGGCGTGATTCGCGGCTACGATGCCGTTACCGGCGAACTGGAGTGGGCCTGGGACATGGGCAAGCCCGATCTGGACGGGCTGCCACCCGAGGGCGAGACCTATACCCGAGGCACACCCAACATGTGGACCACTGCTTCCTCCGATGAGGAGTTGGGTTACGTCTACCTGCCGATGGGCAACTCCTCGGTCGACTACTGGGGCGGGAACCGCAGCGAGGAAGAAAATGAATTCTCGACCTCGCTCGTCGCCATCGACGTCAACACCGGCGAACCGGTCTGGCACTTCCAGACCGTCCATTACGATGTCTGGGATTATGACCTCGGTTCGCAACCGACCCTGGTCGATTTCCCACGAGATGACGGCAGCACGGTGCCGGCGATCATTCTGCCCTCCAAACAGGGCGATATTTACGTTCTCAACCGTGAAACCGGCGAATCGCTATTTCCCGTGGAAGAGGTCGAGACGCCCACTGGCGGTGTTGAGCCAGATAACCTCTCGCCCACACAACCTAGTTCAGGTTATCACTCCCTCGCTTTCCCGAACCTAGAAGAGAAGGATATGTGGGGGATGACGCCCATTGACCAGTTGTGGTGTCGTATTCAATTCCGCCGAGCCTCCTATAAAGGCATGTACACGCCGCCGACCGTGGGTCAGCGCTTCATTCAGTACCCCGGATACAATGGCGGCAACGACTGGGGCAGTACAGCGGTGGACGCCGAGCGCGGCATCATCATTGCTAATTACAATGACATTCCCAACTTCAACCGTCTCATCCCCCGTGAAGAAGCCGAGGAACGTAATCTTCGACCCATCTATGCAGGAGGTGACAACACCGATAGCGAGTCGGATGGGCCCGCCGAAGGTGCCGGCGATCCACAAGTAGGTGCGCCTTATGCGATCGACGTCAATGCCGGCTGGCGAGCGCCGGTTACCGGCATGCCCTGTACCGCGCCTCCTTATGGCGGCATTCGCGCCATCGATCTCGCGAGCGGTGAAACGCTCTGGGATGAGCCATTGGGCACGGCACGCAAGAATGGCCCCTTCGGGATACCTTCATATATGCCTTTCAAGATCGGCACACCCAACAACGGTGGCCCTCTGCTGACGGCCAGCGGTCTGATATTCATCGCTGCCGCCACCGATGATCTGATTCGCGCCATCGACACGGAAACCGGTGAGGTGCTTTGGAACGATGTACTGCCGGCCGGTGGGCAGGCCAACCCCATAACCTATGAGGCGAATGGTCGCCAATATGTAGTCATCGGGGCCGGCGGGCATCACTTCATGGAAACACCGATAGGCGATTATGTAATCGCCTATGCGCTACCGGAAGACGGGAACTAAGATCGCTGTCTTGGCTGAGCCAGTATTCGACTGGCTCAGCTACCAGCCTGTGAGGATGAATATGGGAAGGGCTGACAAGAAAGACAAGCGTCCTAACAAGCCCTCTGAATGCCCATGAGCCGAATATAAACCTTAATCGGCTCATAAAATGATCCGAATAGATGGTGCAATCAGCTCATTTATATTTGGGAACAGCGCAACTGGCCGTCTTTTTAGCCGAGCAACTGTGCACCTGCTTCATCGCCGTCCCGTTCATTTGAGTAATTTAAGGCCCATGAGGGTTTTTGTGGGCCTTTAAATGCTCACTGTGGGTCAGGCTGGGCGAGGCCGTGACTATCTAACGTCTGTACCAACTACTTTTTACGCTTCCTGCTGACGATTAGCCGCCCGAACAAAAGCGCTGGGAGATTGGCCGAGCACCTTGCGAAACATGCTGGAGAAAGCGGCAGGGCTGTCGTAGCCGAGTTCCAGCGCGGTTCGGGTAACGGAGTTGCCGGAGAGCAGCCTGGGAATCGCCACCATTAGGCAGGCCTGCTGGCGCCATACGCCAAAGGAGAGTCCGGTCTGCTGACGGAACAGACGATTGAAGGTGCGTTGACTGCAATGCAACTGCCGGGCCCACTCTTCGGGAAGGGTGTGAATGCTCGGTTGGCCGAGAAACGCTCTGCACAGACTGGCGAGCGGAAGGTCATGGGGCAGGGGCGCAAACAGTGGCAGGACCTGAGCCTGTTCCAGTTCGTATAGGAGTAGTTGAGCCAGGGCTCCGTCGCGGCCTTTTTCATCATAGAGTGCGGGAATGTGGGCGGAAGCCAGCAGTAAATGATGCAGGAGAGGCGTCACGACCAGCACCTCACAGCTGCTCGAATTGCGTGGCGCGACATGGGGCTCGATATACAGGCTTCGGGTGCTCACCCCGTTCATACGCACTTGGTGCCGCTTGTCCGCAGGTAGCCAGACGCCGCTATAGGGCGGCACCATCCAGGTGCCGTCATCCGTGTTCACCTCCATCACGCCGGTCATGCCATAGAGAAACTGGGCACGGCGATGGGTATGAAAGTCCAGAAGGGTGCCGGGGCGGTAATCAGTGCCGATGGCCACCACGGGCCGTGCTACATGATCCACATCTGAAAGAGGCGTATTGAGCATTAGCGTTAACCTGGCTGAAACGCGTTGATGGTCTGTGCTGCTTTCCTGTCCACATGGCGCCACCACCAACGGCAGACCGTGCAATGGCACGGTGGGCTCATGGCTCGGGATCCGCTTGGCGTCGTGATGGATCTGGCGCATTCTTGATCGCATTCATACTAGGGCGTACCTGTTACTGCTGACGGTAGTGCTGGTGGTGATAGTCGTCATGCGTGATTTCAAGTAATCTCAGCTCACATGTGTACAAGAACCTTGCCTATAACGCTGGACGATTCCAATGCCTCGTGAGCATCCGCTACGTTCCGCAAAGGCATGTTTAAACCAATTTTTGGCGAGTAGTATCCGGCCTCAAGGCACGAGTTGATATCCGCTAAAGCAGCTTGTTTCAACTCATCGGGTACATTGTAGATATACACGAAACGGAAGACACAGCCATGCATCATGGCCTTCAATAATGGAATGGAAAGCTCATCCATCGCATTGGCGGTTGCATAGGCGCTTATAACCCCTCCTTGGGACAAACAGGCCAAGTTAATGTCAAGATTGGGCTTCAAAGCGACATCGACAATATGGTCAACGCCGAGTCCTTCTGTGGCTTCTAAAACAATACTCGCAACATCTGCCGACTTTCGGTCGATCACTAGATCTGCGCCATTTTCTTCGGCTACGGTGGCTTGTTCAGTGCTCATCACCGTTGTTGAAACCCATGCGCCGGCCCACTTTGCCAATAGAATTGCTGCTGTTCCGACCACTCCGGCTCCGCCATGAATCAGCACTCGTCGGCCTTTAAGACTGCCATCAGAAAACAGGCAGCGGTGAGCTGTTAGCGCCGGAATCCCAAGCGAAGCACCTACTTCAAATGAGGTCGTATCCGGCAAGTGAACCGCCTGACGCGCAGGAACCACAACGAACTCTGCTGCCGTGCCTGTCGCTCGACCGTATTGTGCTTCGTATACCCAAACCCGCTCGCCGAGCCTATCCGGTGGCACGTTCGCGCCAACGGCATCAATAACCCCTGCGCCATCTTGATGGGGAATGATGCGCGGATAAGGCATTTCTGCGGAGAAACCAGTTCGCGCCTTGACATCGGTTGGGTTGAGTCCGGAAACATGAATGCGGACGCGCACCTCGTCTGACCCTGGTTCTGGTGTCGGCAATTCACCGACTTTCAGCACATCACGAGCGCTGCCTTGGGCTTCATAGTAAGCTGCTTTCATCAGGGTGCTCCATCAAGCTTTTCAGGTAAAAGGGTGCAGCACAGCACTAGCCGCTGCGGAAGAGATATTCTAGATACTAGGGGTGAAATTGAAAAGTAGGCACTGATTTGATATATAGGGATATATTTTATACTAATGGCGGGTGTATAACGGATGAAGAAGCAAGAAGCTCGTGAGTATCGGTGCACTGTTGAAGCGACCGTTGCTGTTGCTGGCGGCAAATGGAAACCGCTGATCATTTACTATCTACTCAGCGGAACCAAACGATTCGGAGAGCTTCGCAAGCTTATCGGTGGCGTCACGCAACGGTCGTTGACATTGCAACTTCGAGAGCTTGAATCGCACGGTATTATCTCTCGAGAAGTGTTTGCCGAAGTTCCCCCACGTGTCGAATATTCGCTTACCGAGCTTGGGCTGACTCTGGCCCCTGTGCTCAACGCCATGAAAGAGTGGGGAGATAGCTATCTCTCTTGGCAAGACACCAACAGCAATAATACTCATATTAACTAACAGCCTCTTTTAAGCTTGGTAATTGATATGGTCAATCTGTGCTCCTTAATCAGTGCCGATGGCCACCACGGGCCGTGCTACATGATCCACATCTGAAAGAGGCGTATTGAGCATTAGCGTTAACCTGGCTGAAACGCGTTGATGGTTGTCCGAATGACGAATGTCGGCCAAGCCTCGCCAGCATATAGTGCCTGCTGTTTCGTTTCATCAGGAGAGTGCCGGTGTATAGCGTATTGCTTCTTTGTGGCGGGGTGGCGGGAGTGACCACCGTATTGTTCGGTTTCGGTGGCGGGTTCGTGGTGGTTCCCTTGCTGTATACCCTGCTGATTGCCGTCCACGGGCCGGATAGTGGTATCGGTCAGACGGCCATGCATATCGCGGTAGCCACCTCGACGGCGTTGATGATCTTTGCTGCTTCCCTGTCCACATGGCGCCACCATCTAAGACAAACCGTGCAATGGCACCTGGTGCGGCCGCTGGTGGTCTATATTGCCATGGGAGCCGTGCTTGGCGCGGCGGCTGCCGCGTCGTTAAGTGGCGAGTGGGTGCGCTGGGCGTTTATCGGCTATCTGAGTATTACGATTGCGGATGCTGTTCTGCGACCCGGTTTTCTGCATCAGGCGGGGAGTGATGTGCGTCCTATGGGTCGTGGGGTAACGGCGATGACGGGGACATTTATTGGTGCGGTGGCCGCCTTGCTGGGCGTGGGCGGCAGCGTGATGACCGTACCGCTCATGCGTCGGAGAGGCGCGAGCATGACGGCAGCCACTGCCATGGCCAATCCGTTGTCGTTGCCCATGGCGGTGAGTGGCACCGCGACGTATGTGCTGCTGTCGGCAAATCAACCAGCGTTGGGGGACTGGTATGCCGGTTATGTGGATCTGCGCGCCTTGTTGGTACTCGCAGTGGGCTCATGGCTCGGTATTCGCCTGGCGTCGACCTGGATCGGGCGCATCCCTGACCGTATTCATGCAAGGGTGTACTTGCTATTGCTGACCATGGTGCTGGTGGTGATGGTTTTTGTGCGTTGAAGCGCCCATTTGTACTTGGCAGGTTTAGTTGACAGGTCATGATAATATTTAGCTGTATGAATAAACAGTTTTTAT
>JGI24516J20058_1000512_pt1 | contig 12019 bp, 9 predicted proteins | sample LinPmetageLP39_FD_20058 | JGI IMG/M metagenome (IMG submission 20058) | reverse complement strand
GGCTCGGAGGCCAACGTCGCCAGCGGCTATCACGCCATCGAGTTTCTGCTCTGGGGGCAGGATCTGCATGGCTTTGAGGCAGGCAACGGCGAACGACCGGTAAGCGATTACCAAATCGGCGACGAGTGCACTCATGGCTACTGCGATCGCCGCGGTAGCTACCTGGATGCGGTGTCCGACCTGCTCGTTGACGACCTTGAGTGGATGGTGGCCCAGTGGGCGCCGGAAACTGAGGGTAACTACCGCCAGGAGTTGCTTGCCGAAAGCGATCAGGAGGGCCTGCGCCGTATGCTGTTCGGCATGGGTTCGCTCTCTCTGGGCGAGCTGGCGGGTGAGCGATTAAAGGTCGCCCTGGAAGCCAACTCTTTTGAGGATGAGCACGACTGCTTCAGCGATAATACCCACAACTCCCACTACTACAACGGCCAGGGTATCCAGAATATCTACACCGGCAGCTATCAGCGCCTTGATGGCAGTGTGGTAGAGGGACCTTCGCTGCAAGACCTGTTATCTCAGCAAAATGCTGAGCTGGCCGATACACTCCATGAGCAGCTAGAAGCCACGATGGCGCGGCTTGATGCTATCAAGGAGGCGGCTGAAGCGGAAAGCTCGCCGATGGCCTTCGATATGATGATCGCCCCGGGTAACGAGCGGGGCAGTGAACTGATCAACGAGGCGATCCTTACCCTAGTGGCGCAAACAGGGTCTATCGAACAGGCCGCAGGCGATCTGGGCGTGACCTCCCTGCAGCCTGATGATGCCGGTCACCGGTTCTAGGCTGGACTAGCGTCTACCATGAGCCGCCGATAGTGTTGCTATCGAGCGGCTCTGTTGGTTTTTGTCGAATGGCTCGTATTCAGTATCATCCCTCGCAAGGTATCACCATGTACCGCTTACTCCGGTTTATTGTCTTAGCCAAGTGGGTGCCCAGCACATTAGCCCACAGCAGTTTATTACTGTTCTTGCTGGCCACGCCCCTGCAGGGAGCCGAATCACCTACCCAGGATTACCCTATTCAGTTGCCGCCTATACAGACCTCGCCCATGAGTGGCGGCGATGGCTCGGTAGAGCAGTTTGACCATAACGCCTATTCATTGCCGCTGAGTAATATGTCGATGACCAAGCGGCTGGATTTCAGCGTTGGCAACAGCTTCTTTCGCAACCCTTGGGTGGCGGCGCCCGCCAGCACCGAGGCCCGGGATGGCCTGGGGCCACTCCTGAATACCAATAGCTGCCAGGGCTGCCACCTTAAGGATGGTCGGGGGCACCCACCCACCGGCGACGAAAACCCCATCGCGCTGTTTCTGCGCCTCTCGCTACCCGCTAGCCAAGCGAACCCAGAGACACTGGAGCAGCGGGGCGCGCTTCCGGTACCTAATTATGGTTTGCAGCTACAAACCGCGGCGATTAGCGGTGCCAAGCCCGAGGCCAAACTGGTGATTGAGTATCGCCCTCGGGAAGTGAGCTTCACCGATGGCACCAGCGTCACCTTGCAGGAGCCAATTTACTCGATTGCCGAGCCCGCCTACGGGGAGCTGCCGGAGTCACTGCAAACCTCGCCGCGGCTGGCACCGCCAATGATTGGCCTGGGCCTGCTAGAAGCGATTCCTGAAGCTGACCTTATCGCTGCCGCTGACCCTGAAGACGCCGATGGCGACGGGATTTCCGGCCGCTATAACCAAGTGTGGGATGTGCGCAGTGGCACCACGGTGCTAGGGCGTTTCGGCTGGAAAGCCGGTGAGCCCAGCATTGAGCAGCAGGGCCTGCACGCCTTTGCTGGGGATCTGGGGCTGACCTCCAGTCTGGTACCGCAAACCGACTGCATGGAGAGCCAGGGGTGCGATGCTTTTCCTAATGGTGGCACGCCCGAAGTCAGCGATGACGTGGCCGACTTCGTGACCTTCTACGCCTCCAGTCTGGCGGTGCCAATGCGCCGCAATATGGATGACCCAGCGGTGAAACAGGGCGCTGAGCGTTTTAACGCGCTCGGCTGTGCGAGCTGCCATACGCCGCGCCAGCGCACTGCTGCGGACGCCCCCCGTCCGGCGTTGGCGGGGCAGGAGATATGGCCCTATAGCGACCTACTGCTCCACGATCTGGGCGATGCCCTGGCTGATCATCGTAGTGAGTTCCAGGCCGATGGCCGAGAATGGCGCACCCCGCCGCTGTGGGGTATCGGTTTGGCGCAAACGGTTAATCCTCGGGCTGGTTTTCTCCACGATGGTCGCGCCCGCACCCTGGAAGAGGCGATACTCTGGCACGGTGGCGAGGCAGAAAGCGCCACCCAGGGCTATCGCGCATTGCCCGCCGACCAGCGCGCGGAACTTATACGTTTCCTTGAATCCCTGTAAGTCATGACTGTTAAGGAGTTAACGTGATCGCATCTCTTCGCCGCCTGAGTTTGCTGGCCTGCGCACTACTCGCTACGCCGCTCTCTTTTGCTACGGACACCCCTACGCCGCGAGAAATGTGGCACGGCGAGGTGGAGCTTCAGTATGCTGAGCTGAGCGCCGCCTCCGAGCGTCTGGAAGCCAGCGCCGCACGTTTTTGCCAGAGCCCAGACGAAGCTCTCAGGCAGCGGCTGGAAAATGACTGGCTGAGCGCCTATCAAGCCTGGCAGGCGGTGCGTTTTATTCAGTTCGGTCCGATCGAGCAGAATAGCCGAGGCTGGCAACTGCAGTTCTGGCCGGATCGCAAAAACCTAGTGGGCAGCAAGGTGCGCGGCTGGCTGAAGGCAGCCGACGCCCCAGATGCCCAAGATATCGCCAGTGACAGCGTGGCGATCCAAGGCTTTCCCGCTCTTGAATACTTGCTTTATGACGACGCCATGGATGAACAGGCCCTGAGCGACCCTGGAGCCTGCTCGATGATGCAGGCCATCACCACTCATCTTGCGGATACCACGAGCGCGCTACATCGCGACTGGCAGGCCTTTGGCGAGCATTATCTTGAGACTCCTGACTACACGGAGACGACACTGGCCAGCGCCATCCAGGCTCTCGAAATACTCGAAGATAAACGGCTCGGTGAGCCCATGGGCCTTAAAGGCGCACCCGCCAACGGCTACTTGGCGGAAGCGTGGCGAAGCGGACAAACGGTTCGATTGGTAGAGAGCAGCCTGGAGGGCCTGCGTACCGGCTTCTTGCCGGGGCTCACTGCGCTGTTGCGCGAGGCCGATGCGCTGCCGCTCGCCGAGGCGTTTCGTGATCAGTTGGGTAAGACACTCGTTCAGGCCAGCGAACTGCCACCGGGCTTGGTGCCTTCCCTTGAAGACGAAGAGGCGTTTCGCGGTCTGCAGTCGCTCTACCTCGACATCAGCCAGCTACGCCATCTACTGGGTAACGAGATTGCTGGTGAACTGGGGCTGGTGCGCGGCTTTAACTCCAGCGATGGGGATTGAACCATGCAGCGACGCCAAGTACTCAAAGTAGGGTTGGGCAGCGTCGCCATGGCGCTGACCCCGCTGAGCTGGGCGCTGCCCGCGCGGGAGGAAGCCGCTTGGCTGTTCAGCGCGGTAGACGACCCCAGAGGAGGGCATTACATCGCCGGGGTGGCATTGGATGGTCAGACCCGCTTTATGATCGAAGTACCCGAGCGCTGCCATGGAGGCTGTCTGCGGCCCGACTCTCGCCAGGCGGTATTGTTTGCTCGCCGCCCTGGCACACGGATGCATGTGATCGATGGGGACAGCCGCCAATTAGCTCACACCATTGCGGCCGGGGAGGGCTATCACTTCTACGGGCATGGCGTTTTCGACCTGAGCGGGCGCTATCTGTATGTCACCGCCAATCGTTTGGAGGACAGCGCCGGGCTAGTGCGTGTTTACGACGCTGTCAACGGCTACGCCCATGTGCGCGATATGCCGCTGGGTGGTATTGGGCCTCATGAGCTTAGGCTGATGCCGGATGGTGACACACTGGTGATTGGCTTGGGAGGCATTCAGACTCATCCTGACTACGGCCGGGTTAAACTCAATCTTGATACCATGGCACCAGCGCTGATGCTGCTGGATCGACACAGCGGCGAGATATTGGCACGTCACGAACCTTCGCACCACCAGCTCAGCTGTCGTCATCTGGATGTGGCGGCGGACGGTACCGTGATCGCTGGCTACCAGTTTGAAGGGCCTGAGTGGGAAACCCATCCGCTGATCTGCCGACTTGATAGTGATGGTCATTTCTCTGAGCTGACGCTTGATGATGAAGTCACCACCAGTCTGAAGCACTATACTGCCAGCGTGGCGTTTAGCCGTGATTCTGGCAATGTCCTGGTGACTGCCCCTCGCGGCAACCGGGTACTGCTGCTGGATGCCGAGCAAGGTAAGCTTGTTGGCAGCCTGGCGCTGCCCGACGCCGCCGGCGCCCGCTGCGACGGTAACGGCGGTTTTCTGGTCTCCTCCGGCCAGGGCGGGCTCTACCGTGTTACGCCTGACTTAGCGATGCCCGAGCTTCTCGCCAGCCTGGAACTGCGCTGGGATAACCATCTGACATGATTTTCAGAAAAGCGGCTTGGGATAGTATTCCGCACCAGTGACCCGGTTGCCACATAATCACCCAATGTTAATGACTCCTTCTTGGTGAGCGGCGGCGCTGTTAGACTTCAGCGCTCTTTTCAGGAAGGCAAGGAGACCCATGGAACTGCTTCGTTTAGTATTTCGTCACTACCGCTGGCCTTTTTTGGGCGCCATTGCGCTGAGCCTATTGAGCGCTGGCTTAGGGGTCGGGGTGATTGCCTTCATCAATCAGCGCTTAATTGAGGTCGGCAGTTTGGCGGCGTTACCGCAGTTTTTAGGCTTGTTAGCGGTATTGCTGGCGGTGACGCTGGGTACGCAGTTGGCGCTTACTTTGCTGGGTCATCACTTTGTATTCGATCTACGCTCCCGCCTAGTGAAGCGAATTCTAGATACTGATATTGAGCGTTTGGAGCAGTTGGGTAACTCCACCTTGCTGGCCAGCCTTTCCAGCGATGTGCGCAACATCACCATTGGTTTTGTGCGCCTGCCTGAATTGATTCAAGGCGTCGTGCTTACGCTTGCTTCGGTCGCCTATTTGGCGTGGCTCTCGCCCCAGATGGTGGTCATCACCGTGCTATGGATCGCCTTCACGATGGGGGTGGGCTGGTGGCTGGTCTCCAAAGTGTATCGCCACTTTCATCTAGTAAGGGAGAGCGAGGATCGCCTTTACAAGGATTATCAATCGGCGATTGAAGGGCGCAAAGAATTGGCGCTCAACCGCGACCGCGCCCGACGCTTTTTTGACGAGCGTTACACTCTCAATGCCCAGGACTACCGTTACCACATCATCCGTGCCGATACCTACCACCTCAGTGCCAATAACTGGTCCAACATCATGATGTTGGGCGCAATCGGCGTGGTGTTTTTTCTCTCTAATGGGCTGGGCTGGGCCAATACCACGGTGGCTTCCACCTTTGCACTGACACTTTTGTTTCTGCGCACGCCGCTGATTCAGGCGGTGGGCGCTTGGCCAACACTGATTAGTGCCCAGGTCGCCTTTGATAAGCTGAGCAGTCTGGAGCTAGCCGAATACCAGCCAGGTTTTGCGGTGGACGATACGCTGACCGATTGGCAGCGACTGGAGCTGGAGGAAGTCACTTATCACTACCCGGACACTGCCCAGGGCGAGGGCTTTCAGGTGGGGCCACTCAATATGACCCTAGAGCGTGGTGAGCAGGTGTTTTTGATCGGCGGCAACGGCAGTGGTAAGTCGACTCTGGCAAGGCTGCTCTCGGGGTTATACCGTCCCCAAAGTGGCACTATTAAAATTGATGGGCAGGTGGTCACTGCTGCTCAATGGGAGGCTTTCCGTGCCCGTTTTGCCAGCGTGTTTACCGATTTCCATCAGTTTGATCAAGCAATGGGCCCTGAAGGGCTACCTGCTGACCCAGAGGTCGTTGATACCTGGCTTGAGCGACTGCAGATGCAGCACAAATTGCAGTGGGAGGGGGATCGCGTTATTAACACTCAGCTCTCCCAAGGGCAGCGTAAACGCCTAGCGCTTTTGCTGGCAATTGCCGAAAAGCGTGACATCTTGCTGCTCGACGAGTGGGCGGCGGATCAAGACCCCCAGTTCCGGCGTCTGTTCTACCGCGAGCTGTTACCGCACTTAAAAGCAATGGGTAAAACCGTGTTTGCCATTAGCCATGACGACAGCTACTTTGCCCACGCTGATCGGTTGCTGGAGATGTCGAAGGGGCAGCTTAGCGAGCTGAAAGGCGAGCAGCGTGCGCGGGCAAGCGAAGATGCAGTTGCGCAAATTAATATCTAACCAGCGTTAAAAATAGCTAACGTTTTAACGGGCGACCTGCCTGGCGCGCTTACGCGCTTCCAGGTCGCAGCCCTCTAGCGGGCAGGTGCCGCAGGTATCAAACTCATCCAGTAAATAGCGCAGGCAGCAGAGCTTGCGCACCCGCTTAACTTCCTCACTACCCTTGGGCGTAAAGTAACGCACCGGCTGAAACAACGGGTTGCGCTTGCCGTTGGGCAGGTTGCGCGCTTCCAGCAACGCCTTGGCGGCCTCAAACGCCTGCCGATTAGCAAGCGGATGCTCGCCTAGTGCGTTGACGTAGAAGTCCAGATAGCCACCGGCATTGCTCCAGAACACCCGCTGTGCAGCGCCGGAGATAGCTGCTAATTGCTCAATCAACGGTGCCCAGTGCTGCTCAATCAGGGTAGCAAAACGCTCAAACGGATCTTGAGTGGATATTGGCGTGCCTTCGTGGGGCAACCACAGCTGAGAGGTGGCGCCCTTATCGTTAAAGATAACCTGCATGTCGTCCAGCCCCACCGGCAGGTCACGGTTAAGCAGCAGGTTGGCTGTGAGTGTGGGAACGGTTAGTGCGCTTAAGTGCCATTTCGACCAGATCGATACCACTGCCCGCTTGTCTCCGCCTGGGTACTGTTCAGCGAAGCGGGAGAGATCCTCTTTGAGCCAATCGGCATCCCGCCAACGAGCTGTTTTGAACGCTTCCAGCGGTGGCGTTCCACCTATTAACGGCGGCGTAAAGTTCGCCAACGGCCCGGTGTAGCAGGCGGCCAATGAAGGCTCGAACAGTTGCGGCTGACGCAGAGCAGAGGGCATCGCGAGGCTCCATCACAGGGATTTAGCGCAGGGTTTTGACACAGCACACAGGGGAAATACGGTATCCAGCTTAATCGATAATGCGTATCAGTTGAAGCGTTTGCTTGCGAATGAGTGCTTTTAAAAGCCTTTGGCCTCGGAGAATAACGTTATTGTGCCACGGCGATATTGTGCTCTCCGTTGGGATGCTTCATGACCTGCATCGGTAGGCCATAAATCGCCTCTAAGGTGCTGCAGCTCATCAAATCACCCGGGCTGCCATGGGCCAGTAAGCGACCGCTGTGCAGTGCCATCAGTTCGTCACAGTAGCGCGAAGCCATGTTGATATCGTGCAGTACAATAATCACCCCAAGGTTTAGCTCATCGCACAGCTTGCGGATTAGCGCCAGTACTTCGATTTGGTGGGCGATATCCAGCGCCGCTAGCGGCTCGTCCAGCAGCAGGAATCGGCTGCCCTGGGCGAGTAGCATCGCCAACCATACCCTTTGACGTTCACCACCAGAGAGTGTGTCGACCAAGCGGTCGGCAAAGGCCTCTGTGTGGGTCAGGGCAATGGCGCGATCAATGGCATCTTTGTCTTTCTGGGTGTGGCGGCCCAGCAACCCGTGCCATGGGTAGCGGCCAAAGGCGACTAGCTCGCGTCCGGTAAGATTTTCTGCACTCGGTAAATGCTGGGGCAGGTAAGCCACCTGACGGGCGAACTCACGATTTCCCCAGTCACTCAGTGGGCGCTGATCAAAGTGAATTTCCCCCTGGCTTACCGGCTGTTGCTGGGCCATGAGCTTGATCAGCGTCGACTTGCCCGAGCCGTTATGGCCAATCAGGCCGTAAACCTTGCCCTCATGAAAGCTGTGATCAATGGGATTTAAAATCTGCTTACCATTGATTTCAAAGGTGGCACCTTTGACCTCGAACATGAATGACTCCTGGTGATAGGGTTGATGATAATGCCTCCATTCTAGTGCTAATGGTTCTCATTTTTAACAAAAAAATGAAAAGATTTACGTGATAGAGGGCAAACGCGCTTGGGGAAAGCAGGCAAGGGGTAGGCCTCAGGCGGTTAGCCTCTGCTTGATTGGCTAACCGATGCGATTAGAGATGATGCTGATCGTTCATCAGCAAGACGCTAAACACGCTAGCAGTTGGCTATGTTTTTCGGGGTGTACCGCAAGTAAACTGTTCCATTGAGCAGGGTTCGGCTCGCCAGTGAGATCCGTGACGGTGTAGCCAGCCTCTCGGGCAATCACAATACCGGCGGCGACATCCCAAAATTCAAGCGCCGCGCCTTGAGACCAAAAGGCATCAAAGCGGCCTAGACTGAGATAGGCGATCTCCAGCGCCGCAGAACCTGGGCTGCGGATGCCAGCCACTTGGGGCATTAGCACGTCGAGTTGATTTATGGCCGTCGTGCAGTCGCCTTTAGCGTGGTAGGGCAGGCAGGTGCTTACCAGCATCTCGTTCAGTGGGCGCGGTTCAGGCGTCGTGAGCGGCGTGTCGTTGAGGAAGACGCCGGAGCCAAGGCTGGCCCAAAGCATTTCATCAAGCAGCGGTTGATAGACAACGCCGATGATCAGCTCATCGCCCTTAGTAACCGCGATGGAGACCGAGAAGTGAGGCACCCCATGCAGAAAGTTGCTGGTGCCATCGAGAGGGTCAATGATGACGGTATAGTCACTATCGGTGGGCGTAAGCCCGCTCTCTTCACCTAGGAAAGCGATATCGGGAAAAGCGCTGTTGATACAGTCGATAATGATGTTCTCGGCGGCTGTATCGTAGTAGCTGACAAAGTCTGACGCCCCCTTTTGCTCAAAGGCAATTCTTCCCTTTAGCGAATATCCTTCGCGTAATAGCGCACCCGCCTCGTATGCCGCCTGCTTCACCGTTTCGAGTAGGTCATTACTGCTATCGAGCATTGTATTTCCCCTGGGCATTCATCGTGTATTAGTGAATGGCAAAACTGTATGCATTCAATGTAACTAGCCATTCATGACGCGGAGATGACAGTGGCGGATAGATTGGTAGCTAAGCCAAGGTCTCCACCTCAAACGCCACAATTTGGCGCTCAGCGCTGGAAAACCCCACGCCGACCAGGTGTATGGGCTTACCAGAGGCGCGGTGTTTAGCGGCAACCAAACGCTCAATGTACGGAGCCTTATCGACGTAGTAATAGTTACCTTCGCTGATATCTGAGAACGTCTGAATACCGCTGGGTAGCTTACGTCGTTGGTCATCCGTCACGGTGGATCTCCAGAGTAAAAAAGCCTTATGGTCAATTGCTTTCAGTCAGATGACTGACAAGGCTATCGGCAAAGCGCCGGGCGGCAGGGAGCCCGCCCCAGGACCAAAAATTGACGGGAATAATCGTATAGTTTCCCTGTTTCACGCTTGGCAAGTACCGCCATTGGCCATTGGATAGGAGTTGTCTTATACCCCCGTCCGGGCCGTAAGGGCTGTCGAGAAACACCAGTTTCGCATCGATATCAAACAGAGGCGTTGCGCTGACGGTTGTCATTCCCCATTGGCCTAGATCCCCCTGCCAAGCGTTCTGAAGCCCTAGTTGATTTATGACCATGCCTTCAACACTTCCTTCGCCATACACACGGGCATGCCGTTCATCCATCAGGCGCACCAGTAAAACAGGTGAGTCGGTATCATTGAGCGCTTGCTTTAGCTCAGCGAAGCGTTGGTTGGACTGATCGATATAATGTTCCGCAGCGTTGGGATGACCAGCCAAGTAGCCAAGCTGACGTGTCAGTTCCTCAATTGTTTCCCAGTCGTTATGGTTGCCATCACTATCGGCATACTTATAAAGCCGGTACTCCTTGACGTCCGCAATTTTTCTGAGCCGTGAGAGTAAACTGGTATGAGCAGGCGGTGAAATCAGAATATGTTGTGGGGGATCGCTTGCCAGTAACTCAAAATTAGGGAAGTGGCGATAACCCAGGTTGGTCGTATTGGGAATAATGCCATTTTGACGGGAGTATGTTTCATACCCTTCAAGGCCCGACAGAAATCTAGGCGGGTGACCAATCGCATTAAGGGTCTCCGCGATGGCGAAATCAAACGTCGCTAGTGGTGTCTGACCGTTTTGATCGCTGGCCATCGATACATTGCTCATCAATAAACTGATGAACAATGCGATCGATAAGGCCATGATTTTAGGGCTTACAGGGGAATACAAAGTTCCATTTTGATATGTCACGATCATGCCTGTGTTTTGCGAATGAAGAAGCGCCATCATCACCACTGATAGGACGCCGTGCCGACTAAGCTGCGCGGTTCACCGTAGAAACACGCATAGGTGCAGGACTCGATATAGGTTTCATCGGTCAGGTTGGTCGCATTTAACGAGAGTAACCACGGGCCCGTCTCATAGCTGACCATGGCATCAACCAGGGTAAAATCAGGCACTTCTCCATCGAGGTGAGCGTTAGGAAGCGTTGATCCAACATAGCGTACCCCCGCCCCTAGTTTTAGCCCCGGCAGACCAAAATCACTGAGGCGATAGTCACCCCATAACGAGAACTGGTTGTAGGGTGCCTGACCGGTTCGTTCCCCGACTTTTTCGGGGGTCGCCGGGCTGCTTTTAGTCGTTCGGGCATCAGTGTAGGCATACGCTGCGACAATATTGGCATTGAGGCCAATCTCCGTCTTGGCCTCCAGCTCGACACCCCGAGAGCGCACTTCGCCGATTTGTGTCTGGAAAGTGGTGTCGACCGGGTCAGCGACCAGCACGTTTTCTTGGGTCAGTTCGTACGCGGTAGCGGTTAACATAGTGTCCCAACCTTCTGGCTGAAAACGAAGCCCCAGCTCAAACTGCTCTCCACGGGTGGGCTCGAACTGATCGCCTTTGCGGTCGGTGCCAGTCGCCACCTCGAAGGATTGACTGAAGCTGGCGAAGGGCGCCAGGCCATTATCGGCTAGGTAAACGAACCCGACACGCCCGGTGAAGGCATCATCATCCTGCTGTTGTTCTTGGGAAGGGTCGAAGTACCGAGAAGCTTCAGTGTCCGTCCAATCTTGACGCCCGCCCAGCATGACCACCCATTTATCGGCAATCTTCATCTGGTTCTGAACATACAGCCCCATCTGCTCCTTACGGCTCACATTGGAATAGTCATTAGGGGTGCTTTCACCCAATTGGCTACTCCCATAGGTAGGGTTGTAGAGATCCAGAGCAGGGAGGCTCTGCTGGTAGCGTTCTGTTTCGTGGCGCTGGCGGACATAGTCAAAACCGACCAGAGAGGTATTGGTTGTCGCTCCGGCCTCCCAGTCATACTGCAAGGACGTATCGGAGGAGATTGCCCTGGAAGCATCACGCCTATCATGGGCGGTTCTGGAAAAAAGTCGCCCAGCGGAGCTTTGAGGCTGCTGAACAATACCGATGTTGTCGAAGTTTCTATCTGAGTGGAAACTGCGAAAGCTATGACGAAGTTTTAATTGATTGGAAAAATCGTGCTCGAATAGGTAGCCGAGGGAGTAACTCTCGTTATCGTAGTCATCAAAGCCGGGCTCGCCAACGAACCGCTCCCGAGGAATATTTCCGTTGGGGTTGGGTAAAATAGTGCCGCTGGCGGGTAGCCCATAGATATACATCGTCTCATCCCGCTGATACTCACTGAGCAGGGTGAGCGAGCTATCCTCGTTTGGCTGCCACTTAAAGGCAGGCGCGATGTAGGTGCGATCAGCTGGCACATGGTCGACAAAGGTGTTGCTATCGCGGCGAAGCATGGTTAAACGGTAGGAAAACTCGCCATCTTCATCCAGGGAGTCAGAGAAGTCCGCAGAGATCTGGCGCCGATCAAAACTGCCTACCTGGAGATTAACTTCGCGCTGGGGCTCGCTGGTAGGGCGCTTACTGACCGCATTGATCAAGCCCCCGGGAGACGCCACGCCATAGAGAATTGACGATGGCCCCTTGA
>JGI24516J20058_1000494_pt1 | contig 12339 bp, 10 predicted proteins | sample LinPmetageLP39_FD_20058 | JGI IMG/M metagenome (IMG submission 20058) | reverse complement strand
GAGTTACTGGAACACCTGCCGGGCTTTCTTATGCCCCGACTGGTCCGCGAAGTGCCTGGCAAAATGAGCAAAACGCCTTTGTGACGTCATTTTAACCACCTGGCTTTCGTCAACTCACGATGCCTCCGATGCGCAGCATAACGATTGCCAAGCTGGTAACGGTGGGCAGTGAGGTGATCGAACTGAGCTGCTCGCTTCTAACCGGCATCGCGACGCCAGCGAGCAGTGAACATGGCACAGCTTTTGTAGGGATTTTCTGGTGGTATTCTGCTTCTCATTCGTGCTGTTAGGTCGTAAAGGTATCGTTCTCTGCTAACGTTATAGTGCTAATCACTTTGTTGTGAGGCGTCCGCCTTACTATCATGAAAGTTTTCAAGGAGGAAATAACGCCATGTCGCTATCACACTCGACCCGGCTGGGTTCTATCGTACTTCTCATCGCCTCACTCGCCGGGCTTGCCATCGCTGTATACGCCTATTTCACTCCACTGACCGGTGTAACCGGGACACTCGGCGCCCTGGTGGCTATTGTGGCCTGCCTCGCCCTTGCGGTGTTGGCACTCCTTCTCGCGGCAATCAAAGGGCGAGGCGCTTCCATCGCATTGAGAGTGCTTATCTTGGTGGGCCTCACCGGCACTTTTTTCGCTGGCATGCTACTTCATCAATGGTGGATCTGTGCTGCTATGGTGGTCGGTTTAATCGGCCTGATCCTTGATATGGTTCGTCCGTCGCACCATACCCGCCCTACACATGCCTGAGGAGCCGACGATGCCAACTTCTTCATTTGCTAAACGACCTCACTTTAATACCCTCACGCTGGGTTGGGGTACCGCTACAGCACTGGCGCTTTGTTTATCACCCATACCGTTACTGGCACAAGATCAGCCAGATGAGTCGGAAAATAGTGAGGCGAATGCAGACAGCACTGCGCCCATCCCGCTGGTGCCTGGCGAGCCAATCTGGGACAGTTTCCACGGCCAACTCAACGCTCAGAAATATAGCCCGCTTGATCAAATCAATGTAGATAATGTTGGCGAGTTAGAGAAAGCATGGGAACTCCATACCGGCGATGTCGCAGATGGCTCGGGCGATTTACCAGCAACGGTCTGGTCTGCAACACCAGTATTTGCCAACGACACGCTCTATATCGGCACACCGTTCTACCGAATTATCGCGCTTGACCCAGCGAGTGGCGAAGAGAAATGGAGTTTTGACACCCAGTCCTCTCTGGAAGCACTCACCCAGCCCGCCTTAAAGAATCGTGGTGTCGCTTACTGGGAGGCCGATGATCCGGTGGCTGGCGAATCCTGCCAGAAAATCATCTACATGGGCACCATGGATGCTCAGCTATTCGCTGTAGACGCTGACAGCGGCGAGCCGTGCCAAGGGTTTGCCGATAACGGCGTGCTCAATGCCAATCAGTGGAACGACACCAACGATAAGTGGCCATTGTCGCTGCTGCAGCCGCCTACCGTGGTGGAAGATCATCTGATTTTAGGCTGGGCAGGCATGGACTGGGCCTATGAAGAAGCGCCCCCCGGCACCGTCTTTTCAATCAATGCCCGCACTGGCGAGCTTGAATGGACATTCCAGGCACTGAGCGATCAGATGCGCGAGCAGAGCGGTACCGCTAATGTGTGGACACACATGTCTGCCGACGAAGAGCGCGGCTTGGTTTACCTCCCGGTTTCTTCACCCTCGCCTAACTATTGGGGTGGCAACCGTACTGAAGAAGTCCCTCTCGGTACATCAACCACCGCCCTGGATATTGAAACTGGCGAAGTGGTCTGGTCCCGTCAGTGGGTTCATCACGACATCTGGGATTACGATATTAATTCTGCGCCAACGCTAATGGACATTACGGTAGATGGTGAAGAGATACCGGCATTGATCCAGGCGACCAAGATGGGCTTTCTGTTTGTGGTCAATCGTGAAACCGGTGAAGACGTCTGGCCGATTGAAGAGCGGCCGGTTCCGAGTGGTGACGGCTCCGTTGAAGGGGAAGTCTATGCGCCCACTCAGCCCTTCCCCACTAAACCGGCCCCGCTGATGGATCAGGCAGAAAAGCCCAAGGTTTGGGCGCTGGCCGACGCGGTTAGCTTCGGAGAGTGTTCAGCACTGTGGGAGGAACTTCGCTATGAAGGTATGTACACCCCACCCACTACCGAGGGTGAAGGTACGCTAGGCTTTCCTATCAGCGCAGGTGGCGTGCAATGGGGCGGCGTAGCATTCGATCCTGAAAGTCAGACGGCGGTGGTCAACACGTCGCATATCGTGCAGTACATCAGACTTTATGACCGTGAAGCTTACGAGTCAGCCAATAGAGCATCTGGCAACGAGAGTGGCTTTGCGTCTCAGGAAGGCGCGCCCTACGGCATGCGCCTTGAGGTTGCCCTCAACAGGCTAGGCATGCCCTGCTGGGAACCGCCTTTCGGTGAGCTTGTAGCACTCGACATGACGACCGGCGATATCAAATGGCGTCGTCCGTTGGGAGCATCGCAGCAGTATGGCTTCTATATGCCCGAAAGCTGGGGCTCGCCTACCATTGGTGGCCCAGCGGTCACCGCGGGTAACGTTATCTTTATCGGCGCCTCAATGGATGCCAAGGTACGTGCTTACTCCCTTGAAACCGGCGAAGAACTCTGGTCAGATCAGACCGAAGCCCCGTCTGTCTCCAACCCCGCCGTTTACGAGTACGACGGTCGCCAATACGTTGCCTTTATTTCCGGTGGGAATACCATTCTGAAAAACCAGGTAGGTGATCAAATCACGGTTTACGCCCTGCCAGAATAACGCTAGCAAAATGGGCAAGTAACAATCGGGGTGGCTCTAAAGCCGCCCCGATTGCGTTAACAGCTACTTTCTCACCCTGTTTCAGCCAAGATCACTGGTATGAGGCTTGGTACGTTTGGCTAACTGTTTATTTGCTGCACCAAAACACACCCGTATTACTGGTACCAACAGCCACAATAGTGGCGTGAGTAACCAGCGATAGGCAAAGCGAGCAATGAACAGGATCGGCAGTAGTACAATAAGCCAGATAAGAAACTGACCGAACCAAACCGGCCAGCCAAACCAGGTCGAGAGATTGGCACCGAGTGCGCTCACTAAGCTTGGGTGGCGAACCACCACATAAGCGGTGCCCGCTACGGCGGCGACCTTGGCCATGCGAGGCAACGACGCAAAACGGCCGCTGGTGGCCAACACCCCTTGGCGCAGCCCCGTCCGAGCGCCTTGCGCTTCGATACTACCTACACGAGCAGCACGTGCGGCTCTGCCTGCCCGCAGCACCTTGACAGTGCTGGCCATGACCAGCAGATCGACACCCGCCCAGCCTAGATCAGCGGCACCAACGGCATCGCCCCGCCGCCACTGGCTTTCGAGATCACGCAGGCCGCTGGTAAAAAAGTCGCCTACGCCCGCGACCACTCGCTCACNTTGTAACCACTCGACCTCACCTTGGTCACTCAACACAAACTGATTAAGCAGCGCGTGACCGTTCTCNTCAAGTAAAGCAATGCCCATCTGCCCACGTCGGAATGGCGTCAGNTCTGCATNAGCGGTTGCTTCCTCATCACTCCACCAACGACTGACCTGCTGATAGCGCTCGCCGACCCAGTGTTGTGCCCGTAGCGTGGCTACATCGTGAGTGCGAAAAAAGCTGATGGGCATTACCGCGTCAGCGCCAAAGCGCGACAATACACCCTGAAACTGAGTTGAGAGACCATACTCTTCCAACACTTCCCGGGCCAAATCGTCGTAATGCAAAATGGCCAGGGAGGCACTCATCCATAGTGCCTGATCCGAAGCGTAGCTAAGGAAGAGCGCATTGATTTCCGGGGACTCACGCTGAAGCGATGGCTCAATAGAGGGCAGCGCCCGCTGAGCTTCCAGGCGCACCAGTTGGGACTCAAACGGTTCGTGGGAAGCCAGCGCGGATGCGAGCCCTGCGATTACCATCGCGGTCAATACTATGATCTGCCAGGGCCGCATCGTTTTCGCCTCGCTAAATGGGTAACTGAGTAATTACCCCAATGTTTCCGCCGTCACGTTCGCCGCCGCAGGTTGAGTGGAGTGATGGCGGTTTATAGCGCTAAGAACGCCTTTCATGGAAGCGCTAGTGATACTTTCATCAGTGCCCACGCCGAACACTGCTTTACCATCGATACGTACTTCCACGTAAGCGATTGCCTCAGCATCGGCGCCTTGACCGCGGGAGTGCTCGTGGTAGTCGATGATTTCCACATCGTGCCCGGCGGCGGCCAGTGCTTTAACAAAGGCAGCTAGCGGGCCATTGCCTTCACCGCTGAGCGTTTGGCGGCTGCCATCAGTCTCAACGATGGCTTCCAGTGTCACTTTGGGGCTGTCAGGTTCAGAAGAGAGCCGATGACTCACCAACCCAAAGGGTGCTCGCTGCTCCAGATACTCATCCGCGAACGCTTGGTAGATCATCTGCGAAGTGATCTCGCGCCCGGTGCGCTCAGCGACTTCCTGCACCACCTGGCTGAACTCAATCGAAAGGCGACGCGGCAACTCAATGCCGTGCTCCTGCTCAAGCAGGTAAGAAACGCCGCCTTTACCCGATTGGCTGTTAACCCGGATAACGGCTTCGTAGCTGCGGCCCACGTCGAGCGGATCGATAGGTAAATAAGGTACATCCCACACAGCATCTGGATTAGCGCGGCGATCCGCCATGCCTTTTTTGATCGCATCCTGATGAGAGCCAGAGAACGCAGTGAATACCAAATCGCCCACGTAGGGGTGACGCGGATGCACCGGCAACTGGTTGCAGTACTCCACTTCGCGCATGATCGGGGTGATATTGGAGAAATCGAGCTGCGGGTGAACGCCCTGGGTGTACATGTTCATCGCCAATGTGACGATATCGACGTTACCGGTACGCTCACCGTTACCAAACAGCGTGCCCTCAACGCGGTCAGCTCCCGCCATTAGCGTCAATTCTGCTGCCGCCACGCCGGTACCGCGGTCGTTATGCGGGTGAACGCTAACAATCAGATGATCCCGATTTTTGACGTTGCGACAGAACCACTCAATTTGGTCGGCATAGTTATTGGGCGTAGCGACTTCTACCGTGGCAGGCAGGTTGACGATCATCGGCTTATCGCCACTGGTGCCATAGGCGCCCATGACCGCTTCGACGATCTCAACGGCGAAATCCATCTCGGTGGTGGTGAAGAGCTCTGGGGAATACTGAAACGTCCAATTGGTTTGCGGAGCGGCTTCCATCTGCGCGCGAATCTGTTGGGTAGCCTCTACGGCGATTTGCACACACTCGGCTTTATCGACATTAAACACCACCCGGCGAAACGTCGGGTCAGTGGCGTTATAGACGTGGACGATAGCGTTTTTAGCGCCCTGAAGTGCCTCAAAGGTGCGTTCAATCAAGTGCGGGCGCGCCTGGGTCAGCACCTGAATGGTCACATCCTCAGGGATCTTATCCTGCTCGATCAGCGAGCGTACGAAATCAAAATCGGTTTGTGAGGCCGAGGGAAAGCCGACTTCAATCTGCTTAAAGCCAACATTCAACAGCATGTCGAACAATCGCTGCTTACGCTCCTGGTCCATCGGATCAATCAGCGATTGATTACCGTCGCGCAGATCCACACTGCACCAGACAGGCGCTGCTTCAATGCGCTGGCTCGGCCACTGGCGGTCAGGCAGATCAACGGCCACAAAGGGGCGGTACTTTTTGGCGGGGTCAGACAACATCATGGCGGCTCTCCTAAAATCAGTCAGTGGGGGGCTTGTCGCTGTGCTTACCGCCCGCATCATTCTGGTGTGGTGGGGCTGGCGAGTATGCTTGAGAGAGCGCTGACTCCATACGGTCAAGCTGCGCTTTCAGCCCGCGAACATCATTGCGCAGCGACTGCAGCTCGGCTTCTTCACCTTCGCCGTTGTCCAACGCCATTTGCGCGCTCTCTTTCTGCATCACGTCCAGCACAATACCAATCATCATATTGAGAAAAATAAAGGCGTTCAAAAAGATGAAGGTTAAAAAATAGATCCAGGCGTAGGGATAAACCTCCATGGCCGGGTAAAGCACCGCTGTGGCCCAGCTCTCGAAGGTCGCCACTTGAAATAGCGTCAACATGGCCAGGGAAATATTGCCCCATAGCCCCTCGTCCACATTGTGGAAAAGGAAGCTCCCAATGGCGGCGTATATGTAGAAGATGATAAACATCAATAGGACGACATACCCCATCCGTGGCACCGACTTAACCAAAGGCGCTTAACAGCATTTGTAGCTCGGGAATCATCGACACCAAGCGAAGCACCCGGAAAATACGCAGTAACCTGGCCAGCAGCACCATTTCAGAATCATCCATGGGAATCAGGCTGGCGGTCACAATGAGGAAGTCAAAGACGTTCCACCCTTTTTTGAAGAAACTCAGCAGCGTGCGTTCAGCGGCTATCCTGATTAAAATCTCAATCAGGAAAAATATGGTGACCGCCATATCAAGATAGAGCAGCCACTGCTCCACTTGAGTGGTTTCTTCATAGGTTTTTGCCCCTATCACCAGGGCAGAAATGACGATAATGGCAATCACGACCGCTTCAAAAATCTTATTACTACGCAGCCTTTCAAAACGGGCTTGCCAGGTATTAAAGGGTTCACTCATGGAACGTAAAATCTCTCAACGGTTGACCGGCACACTTTATACTAAAACTACACACCTTCTACACAAGTGATATCCTGTTGTTTCACTTGATGTATCCTACGCCATCAGAACGCCCTCAAAGCGCCCTGTTGGTACTCTTTTGAATTTTTTAACTTTAGCCGCTGGATGATCCCCCATGACACTGCTTTGGATAGCCTTATTGCCTCTGCTAGGCGTACTGGTGCCGGCACTTACCGCACAGCGTGGTCGCAGCTTCTGTTCCCTTGCGACGGCAGTGCTGCCAGCGACCGCCTTAGTAATGACGCTACTCAACGTGCCAGCTCTGCTAGACGGTGAGCAACTACGTTTTTCGGCCACCTGGATGCCTGAGTTGGCGCTGGACTTAGCGTTCCGCCTCGATGGGCTATCGCTGCTGTTTAATCTGTTGATACTGGGCATTGGCCTACTGATTATTCTCTATGCCCACTACTACTTAGCAAAAGATGAACCCTTTGGCCGATTCTACGCCTTCCTGATGCTTTTTATGGCGTCAATGGTCGGTATTTCAATGTCGGACAACCTGATTCTGCTATGGCTATTCTGGGAGTTAACCAGCCTCTCTTCGTTTTTACTGATCGGTTATTGGTCCTACCGCAGTGATGCACGCAAAGGCGCCCGTATGGCGCTAACGGTAACCGGCGCGGGCGGCCTTGCTCTACTGGCAGGTTTGCTGCTGCTAGGCGATATGGCGGGCAGCTTCAATATGGGCGATGTGTTAGCCAGCGGAGACGTCATTCTTGCCGACCCGCGCTACCCGCTCATGCTCGGCTTGGTACTGCTGGGGGCCTTTACCAAATCCGCACAGTTTCCTTTCCATTTTTGGTTGCCCCATGCGATGGCGGCACCCACGCCAGTATCCGCGTACCTCCACTCTGCGACCATGGTTAAAGCGGGCATTTTCCTGATGGCGCGGCTGCACCCTGCCATCGCTGGCAGTGAGCTGTGGAGCGTGGTCGTTTCCCTCGTCGGCATCGTCACCATGCTCTACGGCGCTTGGTTTGCTTTGATGAAAACCGACCTGAAGGGCATTTTAGCGTTCTCCACGGTCAGTCATTTAGGTTTAATCACGGTGCTGTTAGGCATTGGCAGCCCCATGGCGATCCTGGCTGCGCTGTTCCATATCCTCAATCATGCTACTTTCAAAGCCGCTCTGTTTATGAGCGCAGGCATTATCGATCATGAAACCGGCACCAGGGAGCTAAAGCAGTTGGGGGGCCTGAAAAAAGCCATGCCTGTCACGGCGCTCTTGACCACGCTGGCGGCTGCCGCCATGGCAGGCGTGCCGCTATTTAATGGCTTTTTATCCAAAGAGATGTTCTTTACCGAGTCGCTAGCAACGCCCGTTCTGGGTGGGGTGAGCTGGCTATTACCCGCGCTAGCGGCCCTCGGCGGCGTTCTCTCGGTCGCTTATTCGCTGCGTTTAGTACACGCCGTCTTCTTCAAACCAGCGCGTGAAGAACCGCCCAAAACGCCCCATGAACCGCCGCATTTAATGCGCCTGCCGGTTGAAATCTTAGTGGTGCTTTGTGTGTTGGTCGGCCTTTTCCCGGCGTTTATGGCCACAGGGTTGTTAGAACTTGCCAGCGAAGCGGTGATTGGAAGTCCGCTCGATTTTCATCTGGCTATCTGGCACGGCGTTAATCTACCGCTCATCATGAGTTTGCTGGCCTTTGTCATCGGGATTGCGCTGTATTGGCGCCATGGTGATGTGCGTCGATTTACGCAACAATTTGCAGGCATTGACGCCCGCCGCGTTTTTGAGCGCATTCTTATCTCAATCGGCTACCGTGCTGAGCAACTGATTGCGGCTCTGGAAGGCAATTCGCTTCAACGCTATGTGGGTTGGCTATGGCTGGCGGCGCTGGTAATGGGAGGTATTGGCCTCGTAAAAATCACTGACTTGACCGGCGCGGCAGGAAATCAGCCGCTGGACGGCATCCTTATTCTAGGCGCTGGGATGCTGATGTTTGGTGGCGTGGCGACCGCCGCCACCCATCGCTATCGGTTGATTTCGCTATTGATGCTGTCGGTAGTGGGCCTATTCGTGGCACTGACCTTTGCCCGTTTCTCGGCACCCGATCTAGCGCTGACACAGCTTTCTGTGGAAGTCGTGACCATGATTCTGCTAATGCTGGCGCTATTTTTCTTACCGCAAAAAACGCCGCGAGAATCCAGCCCACTACGCAACGTTCGCGATATGCTGCTGGCTGGCTCGCTTGGCTTGGTGATCGCCAGCCTTAACTACGCCGTCATGACGCGCGATACACTGTCGATTTCCAGCTTCTTTGTGGAAAACAGCAAGCCCGGTGGTGGGGGCTACAACGTCGTCAACGTCATTCTGGTCGACTTCCGTGGTTTCGATACCTTAGGGGAAATCACCGTATTGGCCATCGCTGGCTTGGCGATCTTTAAGTTGCTCAACCGCTTACGCCTGTTTATGCCGCACAGTGACGGAGAGGGACGGGTATGGTCACCCGATCGCTACCCGGCGGTGCTAACGTCAATTTCAATGACACTGCTACCGCTGGCGCTCCTGGTCTCTGCGTTTATCTTCCTGCGTGGCCACAATCAGCCGGGCGGTGGGTTTATTGCCGGCCTGATTACCGCAGTCGCCCTCATTCTGTTGTATATGGCGCGTGGCGTGGAGTGGGCGCAAGAGCGTCTGGATTTCCCCTTCCAACCGGTAGCCGTTATCGGGGTCGCCGTTGCTACGCTCACGGGGCTGGGTAGCTGGCTGTTTGGTCATCCGTTCCTCACCTCTGCCTTTGGTTACTTCAGCCTACCGCTGATCGGTACCTTTGAATTGGCCACCGCGCTGCTCTTTGATCTGGGCGTGTACTTAGCCGTGGTAGGCGCCACGCTGATGATTTTGGCCAACCTTGGCAAAGTCACTACGGCGCACCGACCGGTGACCGAAGCCTCGGAAAAAGACACCGATGCCGCAGCAGCAACTTCTTCTGCTAAGGAGCCTCGTTAATGGAACTGCTCTATGCAATGACCACCGGCGTCTTGACCGCCTGCGGTCTCTACTTGACCTTGCGAGGCCGCACTTTTCCGGTGGTGGTCGGCCTAACGCTGCTCTCATACGCAGTGAATTTGTTTCTGTTTTCGATGGGGGGGCTCACCACTGATGGGCCCGCCATCGTGTCTGAAGGAACGAGCTATGCCGACCCACTCCCCCAGGCGCTAGTGCTCACGGCCATTGTTATCGGGTTTGCGATGACCGCATTCGTGGTGATTCTAGCCATGCGGGCGCGCAGTGAAGTGGGTAACGACCACGTCGACGGTAAAAAGGAAGACCGAGAATGATGCAGCACCTGATTGTTTTTCCTGTCGTTTTACCGCTAGTGGCGGGTATATTACTGCTCTATCAACGGCAAGGCTTAGTGCGCTATAAGCGTGCAGTCAGCGTTGCCGCCACCGTGCTATTACTGCTGGTAGCAATCGGCCTTTTGCGCCAAGCCGCCAGTGATCAGGTGACTTATTATGCCCTGGGCGATTGGCAAGCACCGTTCGGCATTGTGCTAGTACTGGATCGCCTGTCAGCACTGATGCTGCTGGTCACCGCTGTTTTGGCAGTCGGCGCCGTTGTGTTTGCCTGCGCGGGGGATGATGAAAAAGGCAGTAACTTTCATGGCCTTTTTCAGTGGCAGCTGTTGGGCATCAACGGCGCCTTTTTAACCGGTGATTTGTTTAACCTGTTCGTCTTTTTTGAAGTACTGCTACTGGCCTCTTACGCGCTGCTTTTGCACGGCGGAGGAAAAGCGCGCATTCAAGCCAGCGTCCACTACGTGGTTCTCAACCTGGCAGGCTCGTCGCTGTTCCTCATCGCGGTGGGGATTCTGTATGGTGCCACGGGCACGCTCAATATGGCCGATATGGCAATCCGCGTGGCTGAACTGCCCGCAGAGCGTGAAGGCTTAGTCACCGCCGGCGCATTAATGCTACTGGTGGTTTTTGGGTTAAAAGCAGCCATCCTGCCACTCTATTTCTGGCTACCCAAAGCCTACGCATCCGCGCCTGCGCCGGTAGCAGCGCTGTTTGCCATCATGACCAAGGTAGGTATCTACGCTATTCTGCGTGTCTATTCACTGCTGTTTGGCGACACCGCTGGCGGGCTGGAAGCACTGGAGCAACCTTGGATTTGGTGGCTCTCGCTTGCCACTTTGGCGGCCGCTGGTGTCGGCGTAATGGCCGCACGAGATTTGCGCTTGCTGGTGGCTTATTTGGTGTTGGTATCCGTAGGCACGCTGCTGGCGGGTATCGGCATGCGCTCACCTCAGGCTGTCTCGGCCCTGCTCTATTACCTGATCCACACCACGCTGGTTACCGGTGGTTTGTTCCTGTTGGCGGAAATGATCGGCCTGCAACGTGGTAAAGCAGGGACGCGCCTGGTAAAGGGCCGTCCGATGGTTCAGGGCGCGGGGCTCGCCATGCTATTTTTTGTAGGCGCCATCGCCGTCGCTGGCGTTCCGCCGTTTTCAGGCGCTATCGGCAAGGCATTAATGCTTAATGCTGCCGAAGGCACGCAGCGTCTTTGGCTTTGGCCGTTACTGCTGTTGACCAGCCTAGCCTCGCTGGTTGCGCTTTCCCGTGCTGGCTCTACGCTGTTTTGGCGTAGCCATCGTGGCAACGTGAGTGGTTCACCATTGCCACGTCGCCAGTGGTTTGGCGTTATCTGGCTGCTTAGCGCAGCGCCGCTGTTAGTTGCACTGGCTGGGCCGGTGAGCAGCTACACTCAAGCGACCGCTGACCAATTAGCCAACCCTCAGGTGCTGATTCGCACGCTACTACCCAATGCTGCTGGAGATGCCCAATGATCGCCCCGCGCTCCTGGCTACCCACGCCTGTATTATCGATACTGCTACTCGTTGTGTGGCTGTTGTTAGTACGCAGCTACGCGTTTGGTCAGTTCGTGTTAGGCGGCTCATTAGCTATTTTGATTCCCCTACTGACCCATCGGTTTTGGGATGCACGGCCTCTTATCGCCAAACCCTTTGCCTTGCTGCGTTTTATCTTCCGTGTGCTGGGCGACATCATCACCGCGAACTTTGAAGTGGCTTATCTAATTGCCAACCCATGGCGCAAGCTTAAACCCCATTTTATTGAATACCCGCTAATGCTAGAGGAGCGGTTCACCATCACGCTGCTCGCCAGCACGATCAGCCTGACACCGGGCACCGTGTCGGCCAATCTGCGCATGGATGGTAAATCACTGCTAATTCACGCCTTGAACGTGGACGATGAGGAAGCGCTGATTAACCAGATTCGCGAGCGCTATGAACGCCCACTTAAGGAGATCTACGAATGTTAAGCANTGCACTCTATATCACCTTAGCNCTGGTCGTGATGGCGCTGTTGATGAACCTTTACCGCCTGACCATTGGGCCCAGCTTGCCTGATCGCGTACTNGCNTTAGACACCATGTACGTTAACTCGATTGCGCTTATCGTACTGCTGGGGCTGTGGCTGAACAGCAAAACCTATTTCGAGTCAGCGCTGTTGATCGCGATGCTAGGTTTTATCAGCACCGTGGCGGTGTGCAAATATATTCTGCGCGGAGACATCATCGAATGATTAACAGGAGCTATCGAACGATGAATATCAGCCAGGGGGATCTATGTCAGTAATCGTTGAAGCACTTATTTCACTGCTGCTGA
>JGI24516J20058_1000493_pt1 | contig 12360 bp, 9 predicted proteins | sample LinPmetageLP39_FD_20058 | JGI IMG/M metagenome (IMG submission 20058) | reverse complement strand
ACTGCTTCGCGCGCCGCCGAACGCCGCCCATCTGTGATGGGTGGCCGGGCCCGCTTGCGGGGCTTGAGCGATCCCGGAAGGCACCACCATTGCACCGCGTCTCCGATACGGAGCACCGAACACCTGGAGAACCAGCGTCTCTGGAATCCTGCCGGCCGGCTTTGCCGGCCTTTCGCTTGCAGGCAAGCTCCCACAAGGCCCGCTCCCACAAGGCCCGCTCCCACCAGGCCGCTCCCACAAGGCGCGCTCCCTCAGGCCCGGCTCCCACAAAATAGCGGCCTGTCCCGGTTGGGTTCGTGCGTGGTTGCGGGTAGGCTTAACGCCGTCGCAAAGGAGTGGCCATGACCCGCGAAGGCAACCGCAAACCGGAAATCCTCGATACCCGCCTGGTGGCGAAAAGCCGCCTGTTCGGCATCGAGGAGATGCATCTGCGTTTCAGCAACGGCGTGGAACGCACCTACGAACGCCTGCGCACCCCGCCGATCGCCGGCGTCATGTGCGTGCCGATGCTCGACCGCGACACCGTGGTGCTGATCCGCGAGTACGGCGCCGGCGTCGAGGACTATCAGATCACCCTGCCCAAGGGCGCCTACGAACACGGCGAGGACTGGCGCGACGCCGCCAACCGTGAACTCAAGGAAGAGGCCGGCTACGGCGCGGGCAAGCTGACCCTGCTCAAGCGCATGACCCTGTCGCCGGGCTATATGGGCCACCATATAACCGTCGCCCTGGCCGAGGACCTCTATGAAGAGCGCCTGCCCGGCGACGAACCCGAACCCCTGGAAGTGATTCCCTGGAAACTGTCACGGCTGGATGAGCTGCTGCAGCGCGAGGATGTGACCGAAGCCCGCGTGATCGCCGCCCTGTTGATGACCCAACGTTTGATGGACCGCTGAATGAACGATTTGAACGCTCTGCTGGGCCCGGTATCCGCCATCGCCGTGGACGCCGGCGCCGCCATCCTCGAAATCTACAACCGTGGCGACGTGGACGTGGACCACAAGGACGACAACAGCCCGATCACCGAGGCCGACCGCGCCGCCCACAACCTGATCGAGGCGCGGCTGCAGGCGCTGACCCCGGAGATTCCGGTGTTTTCCGAAGAGTCCGGCGGCATCGCCTTTGAAGATCGTAAGGACTGGGCGCGCTTCTGGCTGGTGGACCCGCTCGACGGCACCAAGGAATTCATCAAGCGCAACGGCGAGTTCACCGTCAATATCGCCCTGGTGGAAGACGGCGTGCCGGTGCTGGGCGTGGTGCACGTGCCGGTCACCGCGATCACCTACTCCGGCGGCCGGGGCCTGGGAGCGTTCAAGGAAGAGGCCGGCCAGCGCGCCGCCATCCGTTGCCGGGAGCGGCACGCGCCGATCGTGATGGTGGCCAGCCGCCGCCATGGCGCCGAGCAGGTGGCCGCCCTGGAACGGCTGATCGAAGGGCAGCTGGGCCCGGTGGAAAAGACCTCCATGGGCTCATCCCTGAAGCTCTGCCTGGTGGCGGAAGGGGCCGCGGACATCTACCCGCGTCTGGCGCCCACCTGCGAATGGGACACCGCCGCCGCCCACGCGGTGGTCAACGCCGCCGGCGGGGTGGTAGTGAACACTCACTTTGAGCCCCTGGCCTATAACAAGCCGGATGTGCTGAACCCGCACTTTCTGGTGCTCGGGCAGTCAGCGGAAGACTGGCGCTTTATCGAGCCCGCGCTGGCCTGACGATCAGGTCAGCCAGGTCGGCATCACGTCCAGCAGCACCAGTTGCAGGCGCTGGCTGAGCAGGTGGGCGCCGGCGGTGATCATGCACAGATGCACCAGCGGCATCATCACGCCCAGCGCCAGCACATTGACCAGCAGCCGCTGGCGAATCCGACCGGTCCAGAGAACCGCCGCCACCATCACCAGCGCGCCCAGCGGAATCGCCAGCATTTCCCAGAGATTGTAATCGGGCAGGGTGAGCGCCAGGGGCAGGTCGTTGAGCAGGCTAGGCATCGTTTTTACTCGGTACGGTCGGAATATTTCCGTATGTTGGTATCTGTTACCGAGTGTTATCGACCGCTAGTGGGATTTCCTTTAATCACGTCACAAAACTAATGCCAAAGTGCCATCATGTAGGTAATAGTTACTACCCGGCACGTTCGTCCAGGTAAGCCTTCAGGGCGTCCGGGTCCGGCACCGTGATGCGGCCGTAGCTGAACCGGATCAGGCCGCGCTGCTCCAGGGCCTTGAGCACGCCGTGCACCCCCTGGCGGGTCATGCCCATCATGTTGGCGATGTGTTCGCGGGTCAGTTTGAAGGTCACCGGGCCGGGGCCGCGCTGGGGGTCGTGCATGTGCGCCAGGAACAGCAGCCGCCGGCCCACCCGCCCGGGCATGTCGCGCAGGGCGTTGTCCTCAATGATGGAGATCGCCGACCACAGGCGCCGGCTGAGCATGTCCAGGGTGCGCGGGTAGGCCTCCGGATAGCGCGCCAGCAGGGCGCGGTAGTCCTGGCCGGGCACCTCCACCAGCTCGCCGTCGGTATGGGCGGTGGCGCCGAACACCCGCGGCATGCCCGGCGAAAACACGGTGTCGCCGAACCAGGCGCCGGGCTCGAACAGGGTGAGCATGATTTCCCGGCCCTCCGCGTTGGTGGAGCCGATGCGCACATTGCCGGCGCCCACCACCGACAGCGCCGACTGCACCTCGCCGCGCTGGTAAAGCACCTCGTTGGCGCGGAACGGGCGCACCCGGGCCAGCGGCGCCACCTCGCGCAGCGCCTGCTCCGGCAGGCCGGAGAGCAGCGAGCAGCTTTTCAGTACTTCGAGAACGTGATCGACCATCGCCCGGACACCCCGTAACACCGCGTCGCGCGCCAACTGTCAAACCGTTGACAGTCTCAGTCCGGCGCGCGGCCTAGACTCCCCATCATACATCCAATAAACGCCAGGGCGTCGAAGCCCCAGCCGAGGAGAGAAGTATGGACGGTCATCACGACGAGCCGCGCGCTCAGTTCAAACATATGGAAGAGGGCACCGCCGAGGATTGGAAGATCATCGGCCAGGCCTTCGGCGGTTTCGCCAAGGAACTGCCCGATCGCGTCATCACCCATCTGCAGCTGCTGGAAGGCGATTGCGGCGGCTTCCCGGTGGACCGCCTCACCCACTGCCTGCAGACCGCCACCCTGGCGCACCGCGACGGCCAGGACGAGGAATACGTGGTGTGCGCCCTGCTGCACGACATCGGCGACACCCTGGGCCCCTACAATCACGCCGACGTGGGCGCCGCCCTGCTGGAGCCGTTCGTCAGCGAGGAAAACCACTGGATGGTGAAACACCACGCCATCTTCCAGGGCTACTACTTCTTCGAGCACCTGGGCCTGGACCCGGAGCTGCGCGAGAAGTACCGCGACCACCCCTGTTTCGATCGCACCGTGGAATTCTGCGCCAAGTACGACGCGGCCGCCTTCGACCCGGAGCAGGAAACCCTGCCGCTGTCGTTCTTCGAGCCGATGCTGCGCCGGGTGATGGCCAAGCCCAAGCGCTCGCTGTACAAGAACAAGCTCGACGCGGACCAGCAGGAACAGCGCCAGACCGCCTGACACCTTCCTGATCACAACGCCCCCGGCCCGTTGGCCGGCGGCGTTGTCATATTCCGTTTATTGAAATGCAATTTCGTCGAAACGCCTCGTTCATCCCGTCGCGATAGCGTGAAGGCTGCGTTCAGTCTTCTTACTCGGGAGTTCAACCATGATGATTTTGCATCGGCCCCGGTGGTACGCCGCCGGGCTCAGTTTTTTGTTGTGTCTGTTTCTTGCCGCTTGTGGCGGCGACAGCGATTCCAATCCGTCCGCCGTCGCGCCGCCGGACAGCGGTGGTGGCGACAGTGGTGCCAATGCCTTCACCGTAGCGGTGATTCCCGACACCCAGAAGTATTCGCGCTACTCACCGGAGCGCTATACCGCCCAGACCCAATGGATCGCCGATCACTACCAGGACGAGAAGATCAAATTCACCCTGCACCTGGGTGATGTGGTCGATCTGCCCCGCCAGAACGGCGAGTGGGTGGCCGCCCGCGAAGCAATGCAGATACTGGAAGCCAACGCGGCGACGCCGTACAGCGTTCTGGCCGGCAACCACGATGTGCTTAACAGCGGCCAGTGGGACGACCAGCGTGACCTGACGGCGGAACCCTTCCTGCAGCATTTCCCGGCGTCCTTGCAGGCCGCCAACTTCACCACCTTCCAGGGCACCGACAGCACCGGTTTCAACAGCTACCACATTTTTGAAGCCGGCGGCCGTGAATTTCTGGTGCTGGCGCTGGACTGGCTGCCGTCGGAGCAAACCGTGGCCTGGGTACAGGGCGTTCTTGACCAGCATCCGGCTACCCCTGCGATTCTGACCACCCACCAGCTGCTGGGCATCGGCTCCGACGGCGAAACCGCCGTGTTCACCCCTCTGGGCGAACAGTTGTGGGAAGACCTGATCCGCGCCAATGACCAGATTTTCCTGACCCTGAGCGGGCATAACCACGGTGAAGCCACCCTGATCGGTAAGAACCAATACGGCCGCGATGTGGTGATGGTAGTGGTGGACTACCAGTCCGGCTTCTGGGGCGGCAACGGCATGATGCAGCTGGTGACCTTCAACGAAGCGGACCAGCAACTGGATTTCCGTTCCTACTCGCCCTGGGTGGCGGCCATCCCGGAGGCTGAGCGTCAGCCCCAAGACGAGCTGTCGCGCTGGGAATTCAGTGTGCCAATGAACTTCGAGCGGCGTTTCGCCGACCTCAACCAGGGCAATGTGGCGGACGCCCCGGGCAATATCGAGGGCACCGAGGCCTACTGGATTCTCGACGATGATCACCGCATCACCCGCGCCGACGGCTCGGTGCAGTTCCTGGACGCCTCCGGCAATGGCAACCTGCTGGAGCTGGTCGCCTATAACGAGCCGCAGGGCGATCTGGCCGATTTCTTTGAGCTTCGTGATGACAAACCGCCGTTCGGGTACGCCGCCGGCATCGCCACCTTCCACGGCAACAACGACATTGGCGGTTACTACCTGACCACCGGCGGGGCCGGTCTGAGCTTCGAGAACAGCGCCGCCGGCAAGCCGGGTTTCCTGCCGCAATACACCATCGAAGCCATCGTCCGCTTGCCGTCGGATTGGATGCGCGACGAGAACCAGTGGTCCGGCATTCTCAACCACGAACCGGGCATCACCCAGGTCTGCCAGTACCACGAAGTGGCCTGCTCCGGCAGCGACGCCGCTCTGGGGCTCAATGTTTCCTCCCTGAAGGAGTTCCAGTGGGTGAGCACCTCGCAGAACGGCAAGGGCCAGGACAACTGGTCCTGGGAAGTCAGCAACGACTACTGGTACCACCTTGCCCTGGTGAACGACGGTGAGCGGGTACAGATGTACGTGGACGGCTCACTGACCATGCGCACCGGCGTGGATGAGCAGCAGGGGCTGCTGGTGGAGCCGGGCCAGCCCTGGAACATCGGCATCAACAGCTGGCAGGGCAACCCGGGCAATCTGTTCGCCGGCGACATCGCCGAGATCCGCATCAACAACCGGGTGCTGGAGCGGTCGGAGTGGCTCTATAGCCAGTAAAGTGCCCGGCACCCACAAACGGAGAGTGATTGACTTTTGTCGGCCACCCCCTAGCATTGCCGACCATTATTCGTATTCCGTGGCAGGTGTCCCGGCCGCTTAAAGCGGTCGGGATTAAACGGGAAGTTTGGTGCAACGCCAACGCTGCCCCCGCAACGGTGATCGGTTAAGGGTTCGACAGGTCCGCTGGACCAGCCACTGCGTTCGCGTGGGAAGGCGTCGAATCCGGGATGCGCGAGCATCCGGCCGTTAGCCCGGAGACCGGCCTGCCACCGGCTATCAACGTGACCGCGGTGGGCGGTGACGTGGGATACCGCCTCAACGGCACCCTCATCCCTTTGATAGCTGTTCAGCTAACCCTCCCGTTGCCGCAGGGCAACGGGACTGTCGCGCCTGTCCGCGTATCGGGGAATCATGGGGGAAAGACCATCGTGCCGGCTGGCACTGGTGCTGTTGGCGGCGGTGCCGGCGCTGTCGCAGGGCGACGGCGGGCACTCGCTGGCGCCGGTGATCGTCAGTGAGGCGCCGCGCAACGCCGCTGCCACGCTGACGCCGGAGGACGAAACCGGCATGGTTCGCGTGATTGAGCGCGAGGCGTTCGCCAACCGCATCACCACCCTCGCTGATACCCTGGCCACGCAAACCGGTGTTCAAGTACGCCGGCTGGGCGGCTTGGGCAGTTACTCGGCGGTGTCGATTCGCGGCTCCAGCAGCAAGCAGGTGCAGGTGTATCTGGACGGCATGCTGCTGGACGACCCGGTATCCGGCGGTAGCGACCTGAGTTTGTACACCCTGCACGACGTCGCCGAGATTCAGGTTTACCCGGGCAACGCGCCGGCCCGCTACACCCAGGCCGGCGTTGGCGGCGTGGTGGCGATGACCTCGCTGCGCGCCGACACCCCGGCCACCACGCGGATTAATCTGGGCGCCGGCACGCACGGCGGTCGGCGTCTGGGCCTGTTCCAGGCGGGCGCCGAGGGCCGCTTTGATTACTGGCTGTCGCTGAACCGGCAACAGGCGGAAAACGATTTCCAATACGAGAACCGGCCGGAATGGTTCAACCCCACGGACGGGGAAGAGAGCCGCCGGCGCAATGCGGATGTCACCCACGACGACGCCAGCGCCCGTCTCGGTTACCGGCTGTCGCCGGATCGGCGCGTCGACGCCCTGCTGCAATGGACCGACAAGGACCAGGGCATCCCCAGCCTGCAGAACTGGCAAGCGAATCAGGCGCGGCTGGAAACCCGGCAGCAGCGCGTGCAGTTCCATTACCAGGACAGCGGCTGGTGGGACGGCCAGCTGCAGTCCAGCCATCGCCTGTTGTTGGGGCGCCGTCAGCAGACCTATCTGGACCGTGTCGGCCGCATCGGCACCGGCACCCATGACGCCCGGGACCGCACCGATCAATTCGGCTTCAACAACGCGCTCACCTGGCTGCTCGGCGCGCACCGGCTCAGCGCCGGGCTGGATGCCAGCCTGTACCGGCTGGACCAGGAAGACCGCCTGCAAACGGAACCGGAAACAGAGCGCGAACGCCGGCAACTGACCAGCGCCCTGAGCCACGAATGGCACAGCGACAGCGAACGCTGGCGCACCCAGGCGGTGTTGCGGCGTTTCCAGGTGCGCGATCAATCGGATGACGCCGGCACCGACGGTGAAAGCCGCCAGCATTATCACGCCTGGCAGCTGGGGGCGCGCTACGCGATGACGTCCCATCTGTGGCTGTTCGCCAACGTCGCCCGGCAGGTGCGCATTCCCACCCTGGTGGAGCAGTTCGGCCAGCAGGGGCTGTTCGTCGGCAACCCGGAGCTAGAGGCGGAACAGGCGCTCAACGCGGACGCCAGTATCCGGATTCTGGTGCCGCGCGGTTATCTGGAGGTCACCGGCTTCGTGCGTGATCTGGACCCGGCGGTGACCGCCATTTACGACGCCCGGGGCGTGGGCCGCTACGTCAATATCGCGGCGCGGGTACAGGGCCTGGAGCTGGAAGCCTCTTACGATGTCCTCGACCGCTGGACGCTGAGCGCCAACGCCACCACCCAGGATTCCCGGAACCGTTCCGACCAGATCGCCGATCAACGCGACAAATCCCTGCCCGGCCTTTATCACCATACCGCTCTGGTCAAAAGCACCTGGCGGCTGGCGCCGTTCACCGCCAGCCTGAGCTGGCACTACCGCGACGAACTCTACTACGACTCGGCCAATCTGCTTGAAGCCGAGCGCGGGGAAACCTTTGACGCCGATCTCGGCTGGCGCCATGCCTGGGGGCGGGGCGGCGAGACCCGCATCAACCTGGAAGTGCACAACCTAACCGACGAAACCTATCAGGATTTCAACCGCTTTCCCGGCCCTGGCCGCACCTTGTTCGTCAATCTTCAACACCGTTTCTGATCAGCGCGTACCCAAGAGAGGAATCACCATGGCATTGCACAACCCACCCAAGATGTTTTTAAAAACGTTGTTTCTGGCCGGCCTTTCCGGCCTGGTTCTGACCGCCTGCGGTGGTGGCGGGGGCAGCGATGACCCGGTGGCGGTGTCGGGCACCGATGTGGCGGTGGTCGCCACCGCCTCGTCCGGTTATGACTCCGGCGCGGTGGAGTTGGTGGGTATCGACGAGCGCATCAGCTCCGGCAGTTACCATCCAACGGTTTCCGACCTCGCGGTGGCGAGTTACGGCAGCGACTATTATCTGATTGAGCGCTATCAATCGGACCGCATCAAGAAAGTGTCGCTGTCCAACCCTGGCGTGTTCGAGTGGGATTACTCCACGCTGGACTCATCGGATACCGATTCGGCCAACGTCTACGATCTGGTATTCGCCGCCCCGGACAAGGCCTACATGATCCGTTACGGCGCCAACACGGTCTGGGTGGTCGATCCCACCGCCACCCGCGAGCGGAATTTCAAGCTCGGCGAGCTGGATCTGTCGGGCTATATGATCACGGGCAACACCACCGGCAGCGCCAATATGTCCGCCGGGATCATCGTCAACGGCAAACTGTTCATCACCATGCAGCGTCTCGACAGCTTCTTTCAGCCGAATAACACTGCCTACGTGGCGGTGTTCGATACCACCACCGACGAGGAAATCGATACCGGTAAAGGCGAGAACGGTTTGAAAGGGATTCCGCTGGTCGGCAGCAACCCCATGTCGATCATCCATCACCCCGACCTGGGGCTGCTGGTGCAGAACCAGGGGTCTTTCGCCATGGATTACAAAGGCGGCATCGATGTGATTGATCCGGACAGCTACGCCGTGGAGCAACGCCTGGACGACACCGAGGAAACCGGGCTCATCGGTGCCATCGAGCTGGTCGATGCGGACACCGGTTACTACCTGGCTTACTACAACTGGCAGAACATCTCGTTAACGCGGTTCAACCCCGGCACCGGGGAAGTGGGCGCCATCGTTGCCGGCTTGAGCGGTATGGACCTTCGCGCGTTAGCGCTCGGCCCGAGGGGCCGTCTGTGGGTCGCCGATGCCTCGGCGGACGCCCCCGGCCTGCGGGTTCTGGACGCGGACAGCGGCGAGCAAATCGATTTCGTCGCCACCGACCTGCTACCCGCGGACATCACCTTCGCTCGCGACCAATAGGAGGCTACACGCCCAGGCGGCGCGCCATGGTCTCCATCACCCGGAACCAGGCGTCGGCGCCGTCTTCACCCACTTCGCCGAAGGCATGGGTGAGCAGCTCGCGCTGAATGCCGGTCAGGCGTGACTCCAGGGCCGCGCCCTGCCCGGTGAGGGCGAGCCGTTTGACCCTTTTGTCAGCGGCGTCCCGGGTCACTTCGACCAGATCCTTCTCGACCAGGGATTTCAGCGGTTTATGGATGGCCTGCTTGGTCAGCCGCATGCTCTCCACCAACTCGTTGACGCTGAGGTCCGGGTTGCGGCCGATAAAGAACAGCAACCGGTGGTGGATACGGGACAGCCCCTGGCTTTTCAATATGCTGTCGGGTTCCGCCACCAGCCCCCGGAAGGCGAAATGCAGGGTTTCCAGGCACTTGTTCAGCCGGTCCAGCGAAGCGTCTTCAACCATATTGATTCACCACCAGTCTTAATTTCGGGTAATAGGTCATAAAGGTTGACCTTGATCGGCGCGCCATGCAAGCGTTTCCCCCAGGGGCGCCGTCGTTGGGCCTGCAAAGTGTAACCTGTATCACTCTCAACCGCAGAGCAAGGTCTCGCCGGCCAAAGGAGCAAGAGGCTAACGTTTGGATATTGGCCACCGCGTGAAGGCGTGTTTACCGCAAGATTGCCGTGGCCCGGCGGCCCGGTCCAGTTTTGCCGCTCCTGACACGAAAAACGCCCGGCGTGCGGTGGCACGCCGGGCGTTCGGAGGTCGCCGCGGGAACGGTCAGTCGCGCAGCGCTTCCACTTCGTAGACTGCGGTGGTGCCGCTCACTTCGTAACCCACCACCAACAGCGCCTTGCCGTTGGGGGAGTCCGAGGCGGGGATGAACACCAGGCCTTCCGGACCCAGATCGCCGGCGCTGGCCAGCACTGATTCGGTGTCCTCGGTGGCCCAGTCCTCGCGGCTGTTCAGGTACTCCTGCATCACCGGGGCTGTGGGGTCGGTGATGTCGTACACCAGAATGCCGCCCATCCGCTCCAGGCCCAGGAACAGGAAGGTCTTGCCGCCCAGCGTGCCCAGCGTCAGGCCCTCGGGCTCCGGCCCCTTAGCGTCGCTGCGGCTGTCGAACGCACTGCCTTCGTCGTGGCCGCTGTTGAAGTAGTCCGCGCAGGGCACGTCGCGCTGGGCGCCGGCGAAGCACTGGTCGCTGGCCAGGAACTGTTCGATCGCATCGCCGGAGTCCCACACCAGCTCGCCCTGGGCGTCCCAGATCGAGAACGACCGGCCGCCGTAGGCGTACAGGGTGTCGTACATGATGCGGTCGCCGGCCGGGTCTTCCACGCCAGCGGCGGTGAACATTACCGGGTCGCCGTTGCTGTCGGTGCGGTAGCCCTCGGTCCAGGTGATGTTGAGACGGCCCAGCACGTCGTCCTCGCGGCAGTCACCGGGGTCGCCGTCCACGGCGCCGCAGTAGCCGAAAGTGGAGGGGTTGAGCAGGCCGCCGGCGCCCAGCGCGCGCAGCTGGGGCGGCAGGTCGTCGCCGCAGCGGCGGTCGAAGCCATTGGCGTGCACCAGATGTTTGACGCGGAATTCCTCCACGAAGCCCTGGCTGGCATCGCCGGCGCAACCCGCGCCCTCGGCGCCCCAGTAAGCGTCGTTGTCCTCGCCCCAGGCGCGGGCGTCGCCCTCGTTGGCGGTGACCAGATAGGTCTCCCCGCTGGCGCTGTAAGCGTGAATGGCGTCCGGCATGTACAGGCCGGCCACGCCGTCGAAGGTGCGGATGTTGATGACGCCGTCATCGTCACTGGCGTCGATACCATTGCCGTCCTGGCTGAGGTCCTTTTCACCCAGCGGCAGAATGTCGGTGACCGTGGCGCTGGCGATGTCCACCTTGGCGAGGGCGTTGTTCTCTTGCAGGACTACCCAGGCAGTGGCGCCGTCGGCGTCCAACGCGATGTATTCCGGCTCCAGGTCTTGGGCGGCGCTGGCGCCGGGCCCGAAAATACGTACGCCCCGGTTGCGCAGGTCGTCTTCCTGGCCGTTGTAGGCGCTGAAATCGGCGTGGCCGACCGGCACCGGGCTGGCCGGATCGCTGATGTCGATCACGCTGACCGAGCCTTCCGGATCGACGCTGTAGTCGTCGTTCGGCTCGCCTTCGTTGGCGGTCAGCACATACTGGCCGTCGGCGGTGAACGCCACCATATCCGGCAGGGCGCCGACCTCGATAGAGCTGATCAGCTCCAGGGTCTCGGCGTCGTACAGCGCCAGGTAGCCGGCATCGGTCTTCACCGGTGCTTGCACCGCCACCGCAACCAGACCGTCACGCACCGCCACGCTGTTCACTTCGGTGTTGGCGGCGATCTCCGAGGTGGTCAGCGTATCCACCAGCGCCGGGTTGGCGGGGTCGTCCATGCCCAGCACGTCGAGGGCGCCTTTCTGGGCATTGACCACGAACAGCCGCTGGGTGCCGGCGTCGTAGGCGGGAATTTCCGCCGCGCTCTCATCAAACTGGCCGGTGCTGTAGCGGCCCATGAATTTCAGCTGCACGCCGCTTACAGCGGGCGTCTCGGAAGAGGGCAGATTGTCGTTGCTGTCGTCACCGCCGCAACCGGTCAGCAACGCGGCGGCAAGGGTGCCGGCGCCCAGGGCAAGCCAGAGTCTCATGGAGTTACCTCGTCATTATTCGTTTATCGGTATCCAGGCAGTGGGCCGCAAACGGATGACAAAGCGATGACGGATTTTTGAAGGTTCCTTGAGGTTTGGGGGGTTGTAGGAGCTTGCCTGGCAAGCGAAAGGGTGGCTTTAGCCACCCGGCGGGATACCAGAGAGGTTGCTGTTCCGATGTCCGGCGCTCCGTATCCGAGACGCGGTGCAATGGTGGTGCCTTCCGGGATCGCTCAAACCGTCCATGGTCGCTCTCATTTGGCCATCCCTGGCCAAATAGGTCCCTCCAGGCACCACCATTGCCCCGCTCACTTTGCAGCGGAACCGCCACGGGACATAACACCGCCTGGACCTTTCTACGAAGTGGGGTTTGTGGCGGCGAATTTCCCAGGAGCGCCGGGATCGGGTGGGCCCGTCCAGGACCGTGTTTGGCCAGGGATGCCAAAGCGGTCCGCCGCCCGGCCGAGCCTTGTATGTTCAATACCGATGAACAGTTAAGCTTTTTCACCAGTTACCGGGGAGGCCGTTTGAGCCTGGAGGC
>JGI24516J20058_1000487_pt1 | contig 12473 bp, 8 predicted proteins | sample LinPmetageLP39_FD_20058 | JGI IMG/M metagenome (IMG submission 20058) | reverse complement strand
GCTACCATTATTGATACCGGATGGATTTCCAGCACGTCTGAGATCTGCTGAATTTTGTCGATGGTTGGAGACTTCAATCCCCTCTCTAGCGAGCTCATGTAGGTCCGGCTGCTAATGTCTGAAAAATCCTCTTGGGAGAGATTTCTCTTATTGCGTAGTTGTCGGAGAGCGACGCCAAATGCCTGCTTGAGATCCATATTCCACCCAGAAAATGGTCTTGATACAGTCTTTGAACACTATAGTGCTACAATCTATAGAGTTCATAAAGGTTGCGAGGCGAGCTTCCGGTTGCGTACTTTGGCCTAACAGGGAGAGCTTGCAGGCCTTCAAAACCATGGCCAGTATCCACGTCGACCAAAGCGATTGCATAAAGCCGCGTATCAGTTTTGACGATTTTTTTCGTGAAGATAAACGCAATGGCTTTGTGTTATCACGAGATATGGCGGCGCCTGGATAGCTCAAGCAGTCAGTTCAGGTCTACCATTGCTGAGAACCTGACAACCCGCTATCCATTGCGTAAACCGAACCGAAATTTAATTGACCTCCGACTTGAAGGCCTTTGGAGTGACACATGACACTGCCGCATGAAAGAACAAGATCACTCGTCCAAGCTGGAGAATTGCTGGCCGAGATTTCCAAGAATTCTTTGCTGCCGGAGGAAATAAGAGCTCAGGCCAAAGTGGTCCTGCGCCATTACCCGTCGAGTAAAGAGATTTTGCTTATAGGTAAGCGTGATGAAATGGCCGCCGATCCTTTTGGGCCATGGCTTTCATCAAATACCAAAAGCTGAGCAATCCAATCTTGTAAGAAATCCGCAGCAGGAGCAGAGCTTCCGGGCTCGACCAAGCAGCTTATGAACACTATAGTGCTACAGCCTATAGTGTTCATAAGAGGAAGGCCCAATGTACTGGATGCACAAATTTACTAAGCAGCAAGAGCAGACCGAGAAGGGCAGGGAGCCCTTTCCCTCAGCAATTACAGCACTATTGCCTGAGCTAGTGTTCGTTATGTCCTATTCGGAGCCTTCAGATGACCAAGGCAACTGGAGTGGCCGCACCAAAATGCTTAATAGCATTCAAGAGGTCATTGCAGAGCTGAACGCCGCAGCGGCTAGCTGTGACTTGATAATCCACAGCTTTTACCTGATTACGCCCATTTGCGGTGATACGGGTCCATCAAACCAGATGGAGCAATTACACAGGGTTACTGCGGAGACGTGGGATGTTGCGGGGTTTCCTTGCTTCGGTCTCAGGTGTGAAGTCGATGATGATATTGTCTACAATTTCATACCCACTGCAGCACCCGATTCGCTCAAACAGTCAGAGCTGCTTTTCCAGCACTCAATGGATGCCAGCACGCTTTTAACCGCGTGAATCGCTGTTAATTAATCGGTTTCCGATATCGGAAACCGTTTTGCTCCAATAGCAAAGCGCACGCCCGGGGTAACTTTATGCCGTGGCTGGGCCTGACTGAGGATTTGCTCAGTGCCGTCGGGTAATTCGGCAACGATAAAACCGTTTTTTGACAGCACGATTGTTTGGCCAGAGCGCTTTGCTCTCTCGTAAGCCGCATTGGTGGCCAGAGCTGCCAGAGCTGGAAATTGTTCTTCAAGCTCTCGTGTGGCTTCATCAGATAGTGGGTGTTTGGTGGATATAGTCATAGCCTCTTACTCCACGAATGAATCACACCGGGTTTCGTGGAGGCCTCAACTCTTGAGAGAATGAAGCATGAAGAAATCCAATAGCTACTCCCCTGAAGTCCGTGAACGTGCTGTGCGCATGGTTCTGGAGAACTTGAAGGACTACCCATCCGAGTGGGCAGCCATCGAGTCCATTGCACCCAAAATTGGCTGTGTCCCACAGACGCTGCATGGCTGGGTGCGCAAGCACCAGACCGACAACGGCCAGCGACCCGGTCAGACGACTGAGGAGCGGGACCGCATCAAGGCCCTGGAGCGCGAGAATCGTGAGCTGCGTAAAGCGAACGAGATCCTCCGCCTGGCCAGTGCTTATTTTGCCCAGGCGGAGCTCGACCGCCGCAACAAACCCTGAACGGCTTCGTCGACGAATATCGTGACCGTTACGGAGTCGAGTCGATCTGCCGAGTGGTGCAGATTGCTCCGTCCGGTTACTACCGGCATGCAGCTCGAGCTCGCCAGCCAGCGCTACGCAGCATGCGGGCCAGACAAGACGAGCTGCTGAGTAGTGAGATCCAACGCGTCTGGGATGACAACATGCAGTGTTATGGCGTCGTGAAGGTGTGGAAGCAGCTACATCGAGAGCGTATCAACGTCGCGCGTTGCACGGTGCAAAGGTTGATGCGCCGGCTTGGGTTACAGGGTGTTCGCCGCGGCCAGATAATCCGTACTACGGTGCCTGATGGGAAGCTTGTATGCCCGCTCGACAAGGTCAATCGCCAATTCCATGCCAGTCGCCCAAACGAGCTGTGGGTCTCAGACTTTACCTACGTTTCAACGTGGCAGGGCTGGCTGTACGTGGCCTTCGTGATAGATGTCTTTGCACGCAGAATCGTTGGCTGGCGCGTCAGCAACAACATGAAGACTGAGTTCGTGCTGGATGCGCTGGAGCAGGCGCTGTATGCAAGGCAGCCAGGACGATCAGATAATCTGATCCACCATAGTGACCGTGGCAGTCAATACGTCTCCATCCGCTACACAGAGCGTCTCGCGGAGGCCGGAGTAGAGCCCTCTGTTGGTAGCAAAGGAGACAGCTACGACAACGCTTTGGCTGAGACCATCAACGGATTGTACAAGGCGGAACTGATACACCGGCAATCATGGCGGAGTCGCGAAGCAGTAGAAATAGCCACCCTGAAATGGGTTCACTGGTTCAATCATCAGCGCCTTCTGGGATCGATTGGACATATACCGCCGGCAGAAGCTGAGGCAAACTTCTACCAGCAACACACAGGTCAGGCCGTGGCGGCCTGACTTAAACGGAATGGCCTCCATAAAACCCGGTACGATTCACGAACGCTTTTTGCTTTCCTCGCTAGATAATAACCTAGTGAAAGCCATTGGGGCGGCTCTATCGACCTCGTTTACCTAGTCTCGATTTAGAGTATTGAGCATCCATGAAATTTGGGGCGATTCAGTTCGGGCCATCAGGCGGGTATGTCGACGCATCGCTCAGCACATTAAAGTTACCAATGCGCCCACGTCCTAGTTTACGCTCGTCAGCCAAACCTCTTTCGAGCTTTCTACTCCAACCCATTGGCGCTAAAGTGAGAAACCGTCGAAGTTCGCACGCAAGGATAGCCTCGAATGACATTGCCACCACAACCCAAAGGCCTGGTTTTTGACCTAGAGGTAGTGCCGGCAAAAAATGGTAAGGCTGATCGCATAATCATGATTGGCGGGTTAAGGCCTGATACCGGCGGCGAGCTCGAGCTCAAGGTTGGTAGCGATGCGGCAGATGCGGTGCGGCAGCTTGATGCACTCTCGCACGGGGCCAGCTTTGTGCTTGGCCACAATGTGGTGGAGCACGATCTGCCGCTGCTACAGACTGCGGCGCCAGATCTCGCCATGCTTCGCTTGCCGGTGATTGATACACTTCGGCTCTCGCCGCTGGCTTTTCCGCAGAATCCGTACCACCGGCTGGTCAAGGATTACAAGCTAATCCGTGACAGTCTCAATTCGCCTCTGGCCGATTGTCGTTCCACCCTGACCCTCTTTCTAGATCAGCGCGAAGCTTTCGGCCAGTTGCGCTCAACCCATCGCGATGAACTTCTCTGTTATCAGAGCCTGCTCGCGCCGTCGATCTCCGGCGGCGATCTGGGGGCCTTCTTTGGCTCACTCACAGGCGCGACACCGATCTCGTTGCCAAAGGCGCTGAAGCTGGTGCCGAACCTGTTGATCGAAACCGACCCCACGCTGGACCGGGATCTTAAGGTATGTCGACCGGCGCTGGCTACACTGCTTGATCATGTTGAAGCAGAGGAACATCTCCGGTGGTCCTTCGCTTATGCATTGGCTTGGCTGCGGGTCTCCGGCGGTAATTCGGTGCTGGCCCCATGGGTCAGGTACCAGTTTCCTGCGGTCGTCGGCATGATCCAGCAGCTCAGAGACGAGCCGTGCGGTAGCGCGGACTGCCAATACTGTCGAACGACTCATGACCCCAGGCTTGAGCTCAAGCGCTACTTCGGATTCGATGATTTCCGATACGAGAGCCCCGGCAGCAGCCTCCAGCATGATGTCGTGCTGGCCGGCATGCAGGGCGAAAACGTGCTCGCTGTACTTGCTACCGGCGGCGGCAAGTCGCTCTGTTATCAGTTGCCAGCGCTGAACCGTTTTCATCGCAACGGTAGCCTGACGATTATCGTCTCACCGCTGCAGTCGCTTATGAAAGATCAGGTGGACGGCTTGCTGTCACGCAACGTGCAGTGCGCGGCAGCGCTCAATGGTCTTCTTACCATGCCTGAAAGGGCAGATGTGCTGGAAAAGATCCAGCTTGGGGATATTGGCATCCTGCTTGTGTCCCCCGAACAGTTTCGCAACATGACCTTCCGCAAAGCGATTGCCCAGCGGCAAATCGGCGCCTGGATCTTTGATGAGGCGCACTGTTTGTCCAAGTGGGGCAACGACTTCCGGCCTGATTACCTTTACGCCGCCAGGTTCATCCGCGAATTCAGCGGCGACCAGCCCGTTGCCCCGATCGGATGCTTCACTGCCACGGCGAAACCTGATGTGCTAGGAGATATCGAGGCGCATTTTCAGGAGATGCTCGGCTTGACCTTCAAAAGCTTCATTGGCACGCATGAGCGAACCAATCTGAGTTTTGAAGTGCTGCCCTGCCTTCGTAACGAAAAATGGGCGCGCATCAACCAGCTGCTCTCTACAGAACTTGGCGAGCAGGATGGCGGGGCAGTGATATTCGTTGCGAGCCGGCGCAAAACAGAAGAGCTGGCCAGTTTTCTCATAAGCCAGAACTGGTCATGCAGGCACTTCCACGCTGGCCTTGAGCCCCACGAAAAGAAGGACATCCAGGAGTCGTTTATAAGCGGATCGTTGCGAATCATCGTCGCGACCAATGCCTTTGGGATGGGCGTAGACAAGCCGGACATCCGGCTCGTGGTGCACGCAGACATCCCCGGCTCGCTGGAGAACTATCTTCAGGAAGCGGGCCGGGCAGGGCGAGACCAGGCACAGGCACGCTGTGTGCTGCTATACGACCCCGAGGATATTGAAACCCAGTTCGGACTCAGCGAGCGCTCGAAGCTGAGCCTGCGGGACATCCAGCAGATTCTGCGCAAGCTGAGGGTGGAAAGCACCAAGCGCAAGGGTGGCGAGCTTGTCATTACTGCCGGAGAGATACTGCTCGATGATAACGTCGACACCAGTTTCGATATCGATGATCAGGACGCGGAAACCAAGGTCGTCACGGCAGTTGCCTGGCTTGAGCGGGGGGAGTACCTCAAGCGTGAGGTGAACAAGACGCAGATCTTTCCTGCCCGCCCGGGCCTGAGCAAGGAAGAGTGCGATAAGCGCCTGAAACAGGCCAACCTATCCCAGCGGCGCCGTCAGGAGTTCGAAGCCATCCTGCGCTTTCTGTACTCCGCCGGCCCAGATCAGCGCATCAACACCGACCAGCTTATGGCCCTCACCGGGCAGACGCAGGAAGAAGTCGCCGGTGCGCTCAAACAGCTGGAAGAGCTCGGGCTGCTGGTCAACGATGCGCAGCTTACCCTCTATCTTCGCCACGGTACGAGCGATTCGGCCACGCAGCTTCTGGAGCAGTCACTTCAGCTCGAGAAGGCTCTGTTCGATGTCCTGCGTGAGCAAGCTCCCGACGCTGATAGCGGTGCATGGCAGGATCTGAACCTGCAGCCGCTTACGGCGGAGTTGAAAGAGCGCACGAATCGGCCAGACCTATTGCCCTTGCATGTGCAGCGCCTACTGCGCAGCCTCGCTCAGGACCGGGACGGTGAGAGCCGACAGCGTAGTAGCTTCGAGCTGCGCCAGATAAGCCGCGACTATCTGAAGCTGCGGGTACAGGTTGGCCACGATTGGAACAAGCTTGAGGCGCAAGGCGCAAAAAGGCGGGCGATCGCCAGCAAGGTGCTGAGCTTTCTGGTGGACAAGATCGCCCCCGGCGTTCGCGGGAAGGACCTGCTGGTAGAAACGACCTTCTCCGAACTGCTCGCAGTAATCGAGCAGGATCTTGCGCTCCGTCATGAAATCCGCCTGGAGCAGCGGCGCAAGGCGATCGAGCATGTCCTGCTGTATATGCATCTGCAGGAAGTGCTCACCCTCAATCACGGCATGACGGTAATGCGCCGCGCAATGACTATCGACATCAATCCGGAAAAGCGCGGCGCCTATCGCAAGGAGGACTACCTCCGGCTCGATGAGCATTACCGGGAGCGGGGTATCCAGGTCCATGTCATGCGTGAGTACGCCGAGATGGGCTTGAAGGGAATGGCCACGGCACTGGGGCTGGTGCTCGATTATTTCAGCCAGGGCAAGCGTGAATTCATCATGAGGTACTTCGCGGGGCGCGAAAGGACTCTGAAGCTGATGACCAGCGAGGCGTCCTGGCGCACCATCGTTCATTCCCTAAGTGGTGCTCAGAAGCAGGCAGTGACAGACGACGATGACCGCAACTGCCTGCTGCTCGCTGGGCCCGGCTCCGGCAAGACGCGCGTCATCGTCCACCGGATCGCCTATCTGCTGCGGGTCCGCCGGGTGCCAGCCAGTTGCGTTGTTGCGCTAACGTTCAACCGCCACGCTGCCAATGAGATCCGCAAACGCCTCTTTGCGCTAATAGGGCAGGAGGCTTACGGGCTAACGGTTCTGACCTACCACAGCATGGCCATGCGCCTGACTGGCACTCGATTTGAACGCGGGGCGGAGGTCAATGAAGCAGAGCTCAAGAGCGTACTGGAAAACGCCGTTGAGCTGCTTGAGGGTAAGGGCCACGCGGAGGGTGATGATGACCTGCGTGAGCAACTCATGCGGGGTTACCGCTACATATTGGTGGATGAGTATCAGGACATCGACGAGATGCAGTATCGGCTGGTTAGTGCCCTGGCGGGTAGGACCACCGACGACGAAGGCAAGCTATGCATCATGGCGGTGGGGGATGACGACCAGAATATCTACGGGTGGCGCCAGACCAGCAACCAGTACATCGAGCGCTTTACTCAGGAATACGAAGCCAGCATCTCCTATCTGATAGAGAACTTTCGCTCGACCGGCCACATCATCAACGCCGCGAACCGCGTCATCCAAGCCAACCCTGATCGCCTTAAGGCAGAGCATCCCATAGGGATCGACAAGAAGCGTGTGACTGCGCCAGCCGGCGGCAATTGGGAAGAGCTCGACCCCATCCGGAGGGGCAGGGTGCTGCGGATCCAGCTGCCGGCAACAGATCGGGATGCCGGTAACCTGCAGGCGCAAGCAGCGGCCCGCGAGCTAGTGCGGCTAACGAAACTGGAAGGGTTGGACGTGAGGGGCTGCGCAGTGTTAGCTCGGTCACATCGCTATCTCGCACCTCTGCAAGCCTGGTGCGAGCAGAACGGCGTGCCTTATCACTTGGCCGCCAACAAGGACAGCGCGCTCCCGCTTACGCGTCTCAGGGAGTTTGTGAAGGTCGTGCGCATGATAGGCGCATATGAAGAAGCGTTAACGCCTGCAGACTTGCTGCAACTAGTCGAGGCTCGCGAGTTCAGCACGCAGTGGCGCGCATTCTTCACTACTGCAGTAGAGCAGATGCAGGTCGAACTCGGAGACTCCAAGTTCTCCGCCGCAACCCTGGTGGACTGGTTGTATGAATACGCACGGGAAATACGTCAGCAAACCAGTGAAGGGCTTTACCTGGGTACCGTCCATTCCGCCAAGGGACTGGAGTTTCGGCATGTGGTGTTGCTCGACGGCAGCTGGAAAGTAACGGCGGACCAGCTAAGCGATGAAAGAAGGCTGTACTACGTCGGCATGACCCGGGCCGAGCAGAGCCTGACTATCTGCGAATACCCAGGAGGGAACCCGTTCAGCCATGCCCTCGCAGATAGTGCAATAGTCGAGAACTTCACCGGCACTCATGATCCACAGCTTGAAGTGCAGTACCGACAGCTGACCCTCAGGGACGTGGACATCGGGTACGCGGGCAGGCATTCCGCGAATGATTCGATTCACAAGGCATTAGCTAAGCTCTCCATCGGGCATGAGGTCGAGCTGCGGCCAGAGGGTGGCCGTTATCTGATAGTTACTGAAGAAGGTTGGATAGTTGGACGGACGGCGAGGTCTTTCAAGCTGGATGCACTCCCGCGAAAATGCGAGGTAATGGGTATGGTTGTTCGCTATGCGGCGGACGGGGAGGAGCAATTTCGGAAGCGGATGCAGGTGGAACAGTGGGAGGTGCCGGTTGTGCGGGTAGCGTTTGTCGGCTGAACTATTGTGCTGAGGCCTGACGCAGAGCTGATGTAATACGATGGCAGGCATTCGCTATCGGCCAAATGCGGTCATCAGGTGCCTACAGAAACAGGGGCTATTCAATCTTTATCCGTGTAGAGGTCAGTACTGTCGCTTGGGATTTTGTGAGAATTTTTGAACCGTGATACTGCTCTAGAAGAGCTGCTGAGTTAAAGTCTTAGAATCCATCAGCCCGGCGTATTACCTTAAGCCGTCACAAGGAAGAGGCTATGCAGATCCAGCACTTGGAGATCGCAAATTTCCGCAAGCTCCTGTCCGTTCGAATCGACCTGGCAAGCACCACTACCCTATTGGTCGGGGCCAACAACAGTGGTAAGTCCTCCGCGATGTTGGCGCTGCGTAAATTTCTGCTTTCGAAAGCGAGCGCTTTCCGCCTCCAGGATTTAACGCTTGCTCACCTCACGACCATTCATGCCATTGGTGTCGAGTGGGAAGAGGCTGGCGAAACGTTCGAGATACCAGAGGCAAACCAGTGGACGCATTGGCTACCGACTCTCGATCTATGGGTGGAAGCCTCGCAAGGAGAACTGCATCACATCAAGGATCTGATTCCCAATTTTGCCTGGAAAGGTGGCCGCGTCGGGATGCGTTTTCGACTTGAGCCCAAGGACATGGCCAAACTTTTCACCGATTACCGAAAAGAGCGTAATCGCGTCAAAACACTGCTGCAGGAGATCTTGAACAAGACCGAGGAAGGAAAAACTCCACCCATCCTTTCACTTTGGCCGCAAAGTCTGCATGACTACTTTAACCGACGCTTGGGAGCGATGTTCACGATACGCTGGTATCGTCTCGATCCGGCGCAGCTCTGCGAACCAGATCCCAATACTCGTCACGCCAGCCCACAAGCACTGTCTGTGAACGCACGTCCGCTGGAGAGCAATCCACTGACCGATCTCATACGCGTTCACGAGATCAATGCGCAGCGCGGCTTTGGTGACAGCGCCGAGGAGTCCATCACTGAGGGACGAGGTGGTTCAGGGAAAAAGCTTACTGAGCAATTGCGTGCTTACTACAGTAGGCATCTGGATCCTGGTGACAGCCCTGACATTTCGGACTTGGAGGCGCTGACAGCCATTCAAGCGGCACAATCGGCTTTCGATTCCCGACTAACCTCCAGTTTCGCTCCCGCCCTTGAGGAGGTCGCCGGCCTAGGCTATCCGAATAATACTGACCCGGCGATCAGGGTAGAAACCCGCCTTTCCCCTACGGACGGCATGAACCATGAAGCTGCAGTGCTGTTCGAGTTGGATTCAGTCGTAGGTGCACCTGGTGCTCCTCCCATGCGCCTCCCCGAAACATCCAACGGCCTCGGTTATCAGAATCTGATCTCGATGATTTTCCAGCTGATGGCATTTCGGGATGAGTGGCTGAGGAAGTACAAAAATACCGAGGAACAGTCCGACGCAGGCGTTGAGCCGATCCACCTCGTGCTGGTTGAGGAGCCTGAAGCTCATCTCCATGTCCAAGTACAACAAGCCTTCATCAAGCACGCGTATCACGTCCTATGTAATGAGCCGCTTCTCAAGAAATACCCGAGGCTCAAAACACAGCTGGTGGTCAGCTCCCACTCCAGCCATGTTGCTCACGAGACGGATTATGCAAACCTTCGGTATTTCCGAAGGCTACCTGCAGGAATGGCCGGTGTACCCATCCCGGTGTCCACCGTCTCTAACTTGAGCACAGTGTTTGGTGACAAAAACCGTCATAAGCAAACCAAGGAGTTTGTGACTCGTTACCTGCGGGCGCAGCATGCCGATCTCTTCTTCGCTGACGCGGTTATATTGGTAGAAGGCGCTGCGGAGCGAATGATGATGCCGCATTTCCTACGCAGTCATTTTCCCTTCCTTGACCGTTGCTACATCACCATCCTGGATATCGGTGGCAGTCACGCGCATCGCCTCAGGCCGTTAGTCGATGCGCTGGGAATTGTGACGCTTGTGGTCACGGATTTGGACGCCGGATTTAAGAAATCAGCGGTACCCGTCAAGCGGAAGGCAAAACAAGAAACCAATAACCCCACCCTGCGCAGCTGGGTCACCGCCCTGGAAATTGGGCATGATGTCGACACGTTGCTGGATCTGGATGCGAAGCAAAAATCGCAGCAGATAGACGACTTGTTTGCGATTCGCATTGCGTATCAGACACCTATCAACGTCGTTCTGCCCAAAACGAAAGTTGAAGCCCTGGCGTTACCCAACACGTTTGAGGACAGTCTGGTGCTGAGCAATGTGCAGCACTTTGCCACGAAGCAAGGCAGGGGTATGACCAAGGCTTTCGCAAAAGCGCTGCGAGATTCTGCAACTGCAGACGACCTAGGAGTCTGCGCGGCAGGAGCCACCTTCTGGCATAATACGTAAAAATTCTTCAGCACCGGAGAATCCGATGGGAACCACCTTCCGCCCCTATTCACCTGATCAGGAACTGCTTCTTCCCCCGAGCCTGAACGAGTGGCTGCCCGAAGGGCATCTGGCCTATTTCATCAGTGACGTGGTCGAGGAACTGGATCTGAGTGCCTTCTACGCCCGGTATGAAGGGAGCGGTCGGCGCAACTCGCCTTTCGATCCGCGGATGATGTTGAAGGTGTTGATCTATGCGTACGCGACCGGCGTGTTTTCATCACGAAAGATCGCCCGGAAGTTGGAAGAAGATGTCGCCCTTCGGGTCCTGGCGGCTGGCAATTTCCCCAGACACCGCACTATCTGCGATTTTCGCAAGCAACACCTGGCTGCGTTCAAGGCCGTATTTATTCAGGTGGTCCGGATCGCCCAGGAAGCGGAATTGGTTACTCTCGGTACGCTGGCGATTGATGGCACCAAGGTCCGGGCCAACGCCAGTAAGCACAAGGCCATGAGCTATGACCGCATGCGGGAGGAAGAAGCCCGTCTGTCAAAAGAGGTTGATGAGCTTTGTGGCCAGGCTCGCCGTGTGGATGAATCGGAAGACCAACAGTTTGGCCCGGATCAGCGGGGCGACGAGTTACCCGAAGAGCTTCAGCACCGTCAGGGGCGGCTGGACAAGATCCGGGCAGCGAAGGAGAAACTGGAAGCGGATCAAAAAACGCAAGATGAGGCCAAAGGCCGGCATCCAGACGATGATCGCCGCTCACCCAAGGGTGGCCGGAACTTCAAGAGAGATTATGGAGTTCCGGAGGACAAGGCTCAGAGTAACTTTACCGACCCCCAAAGCCGGATCATGAAAACGAATGATGGGTTCCAGCAATGCTATAACGGCCAACTGGCCGTGGATGGCGAGTTCCAGATCATCGTGGGCAACCGCCAGGGTAACAACCCCAGTGATAACGGCTGTCTGGTGCCGCTGCTGGGCGAGGTAAAAGAAACTCTGGGAAGTTACCCGGGCCAATGTCTGGCTGATGCGGGTTATCGCAAAGAGGAAGACTTGCAGGCATTGGAGACAAAAGGCATAGATGGCTACGTCTCGCTGCGCCGGGAAGGCAAAAAAACCGGAGATATAAACGCGAGCCGGTACCCGGCGACGGCCCGCATGGAGGAGAAGCTTACCACGGCGGAGGGGCGAGCAGTCTACGCTCAGCGCAAGCACATGGTTGAGGCGGTGAATGGCTGGATCAAGAATGTCCTGGGCTTCCGGCAGTTCGGCTTGCGGGGCCTTCAGGCGGTGCAGGGTGAATGGGATCTTGTCTGTCTGTCGCTCAATCTCAGGCGCATGAGTTCACTGATGAGGCTGGCATAAGTCGCTGAGGCAGCCTTTGGCTCACGGTAGGTACAGCTGGGGCCCTGCGATGCCCCTTTTAACCGGTTAACTGGCTGGATCGAAAGCGATGATGGAGCCGATCCGATATCGCGAACACTCCTTCCGGCCAGACAATGATCCGGTCTGGCGGAAACGAGGGCTCAAAACGTTTCTGCCGCGCAGACTCCTAGCCCGGATTTCTCATAGGTCCCCGGCAAGTCTCGCAGACTGTGCGGGTTACCGCCATTACCGCTCATTGGCGGCCGTGACTGATCAATAATCGATCAATTTCTGTTGTCCGGACACACGGCCC
>JGI24516J20058_1000483_pt1 | contig 12550 bp, 13 predicted proteins | sample LinPmetageLP39_FD_20058 | JGI IMG/M metagenome (IMG submission 20058) | reverse complement strand
ACCCTGGCGCGATTAGTATGGCGTTTTGCTCAGTCAACGCCTAAGGCAGAAGGCGGCCGCCTAGAGGTTATTGCTGCCCATGTGGGGCATATCGCTCTTTATGTGCTTGTATTACTGGTCATGGTGAGTGGCTACTTAATTTCTACCGCTGACGGGAGCGGCATCAGTGTATTTGGTTGGTTTGAGGTGCCTGCACTGGTATATGACTTCCCCAACCAGGCAAGCTTGGCAGGTAACGTACATTGGTATAGCGCCCTGGCATTAATGATTTTATCCGCAGGTCACGCCCTTGCTGCCTTTAAGCACCATTGGTTAGGGCGGCATAAAACGCTGGTACGTATGCTGAACCCTGCGCATAGCCGAGCTGGCGATCATAGTGCAACAAAGTCATCACGTTAGCCGTTTACACTTTTTCTAAACATCGCGCGTAAGATAATTGACTTCCCGCGGTGCCCATTAAGTCAAGCAAGGAGCAATTCAATATGTTCAAGAAAACAGCATTTGCATCCGCGATCGCCGCTGTAGCACTGGTACCATTGAGCCAAGCACAGGCAGCTGATTACCAAATCGATACCGAAGGCCAGCACGCCTTTATTCAATTCAAAATTTCTCACTTGGGCTTCTCTTACATTCTAGGTAGCTTTGAAGAGTTTGAGGGCCAGTTCGCTTACGATCCTGAAGACCTTGATGCATCTTCGGCAGAAATCGAAGTCCAAGTGGATAGCCTGACCAGCAACCATGCTGAGCGTGACCGTCATATCTTGAGCGGCGACTTCCTGAATGCCAGTGAATTCCCGACTGCTACCTTTACCTCCACAGGCTTTGAGTCAACGGGTGATAATGAAGGCGTGTTGACCGGTGATTTGACCCTGCACGGCGAAACTCAAGAGATTGAAATGCCGGTTACCCTGATGGGTGAAGGCGATGACCCGTGGGGCAACTACCGCGCTGGTTTTGAAGGCAGCACTACGCTGACCTTGGGCGATTATGGTATTAATATGAGTGACTTCCCTGAATCTATGCACGAACTTGAGCTATATGTGACGTTTGAAGGTATTCGTCAGTAAGAATTTACTGCGCTAAGTACGCCACTGCCCTTTAAGGGCGGTGGCGTTTTACGTTACAACCGATAAATAATTATCCATCACCTAAGGAGAGAGTGCTTGGCTGCTGTCATGCAACAAAAAGAGTTGGCGATAACCCTATGGCGTCAAACGTGGCCTATGGCCATTGGGGTGTTGGCGCTATTGGGTTTTCAACTTGTTGATAGCGCATTTATTGCTCGTTTGGGTACTGCGCCGTTGGCCGCGCAATCATTTACCTTTCCGTTGTCGTTTCTGATTATCGGCATTCAGGTAGGGATGGGTATTGCGATTGCCGCGCTTATTTCGCGGGCATTGGGGGCGGGTGAAGAAGCCCGGGCGAGACGCTTAAGCAGTTTGGTGCTTATGGCGGGTGGCGGCGTCATTGGCCTCTTGGCGATCGCATTATGGATATTTTATGTGCCTATCTTTCGACTGCTGGGCGCGGATGAAACGACGCTTTCCTATATCCGCATTTATTGGGCACCTCAGCTGCTATCCGCATGGTTGGGGGCACTGCTTTATTTCAGCTACAGCGTTTTTCGTGCCCACGGTGACACCCGTCTACCAGGCAAAATGATGGTGCTGAGTAGTCTTGTGAACCTTGTTCTCGATCCACTGCTAATCTTTGGTATTGGTGATTGGGAAGGCTGGGGTCTACCTGGCGCAGCCTGGGCAACCGCGATTGCTTTTTCAGTAGGTCTATTGGTGACCACGCGTAAATTACTTAAACGCCAGTGGGCCGCTCAGCAGGGACTGTGGCAAGAGGCCAAACAGTCGTGGCGGCCATTTACGGGTATTGCCGCACCGGCCATGGTCAGCCAGCTGATGCCACCCTTGGCTGCGATGCTGGCAATCTCTGTTGTGGCGGGCCTGGGTGAAAGCGAAGTGGCCGCCTGGGGCTTGGCAAGCCGTTTGGAGACACTCTCACTGATGGTCATTCTGGCCATGACCATGTCGCTGCCGCCGTGGTTAGGGCGTTGCTACGGTGCCGGTGATTGGGGGCAAATTCAGCAGCTGATGACGTTAGCTATTAAGGTCGCGCTATTTTGGCAACTGGGTCTCGGCATAGTATTGGCACTGGGAGCGCCCTGGCTAGCGATGGCGTTGGCAGGCAACCCGGATGTGCAAAGCGAGCTGACGCTGCTGATTCGTTTTCTCTTGCCTAGCTATGCGGCACTAGGTGTTTGCATGCTAGTCGTCTCGGCAGGTAATGCGTTAGGTTGGCCATTACGAGCCATGCTGTTATCCAGTGCGCGGCTGTTTATTTGTTATTTGCCTTGCCTATGGTTGGGCTCGCAGTTCTTCGGTTGGTGGGGCCTCGCGGCGGGTGCCGCCGTGGGGAATCTGCTGGCAGGCTTTATGGCATGGCTCGTTATGCGGCGTATTTTATCCCGCCCGCATCGGCAGGCGGGATTCATCCATTAACGCTTGCGTGCTGCTTCCTGATAGGAAAAATACATAAACAGTAGTGCCATACCCAAGTAGCCCATGACAAACTCTGGCGCTGCATTGAAAGAGAGTTTAGGGGCGTGCATTAGTCCGAAAAACGAAAACCCCGCCGCAATCGCCGCGAAGGCGGCTGCACGCCTAAACTGATGATCAATCACTGAAACCGTCATAGCGCCCAGCAGGATCGCCATAAACATGGCCCCTTGGCCCATTACTACGATGGCACTTGAGATATCGGTCACCACCTCGCCAGCCCCGCGATTAAAGCGCGTCATCACGTAATTAGCAAAGTAGGGCAGCATGGCCAGCGCCACGGCCGGGTAGTAGCGCGTGTCGTTGGCTTGAAAGGCGGTCGCAATCATCGACATGCCAACAAAGACTAGAATGGGCGCTACTACAGAAACGGGAATAATTGCTGCAGCGCAGCAATGAGACCGAACATGGTGGCTAAGGCATATACAGCGCCATTCAGCAGGCTGTATCCCCGGCCCGCGCCCATCCATTTAGCGCCTACCGTTGCGATATAAACCGTAGTTGGAAAGACGCCGCCAAATAGCGCGCCAATCATGGTGCCTGCGCCATCTACTGCCTGGCATTCGCGCACATCGTATTTGTCGCCTGCCGCCTCCATTGCTTCCACGTTGTTCATGGTTTCAATAGCGTTATACAGTGTAATGGGCAGCACCACGGTCAGCACTGCAAGCATGCTGGTCAGCAGTAGCCCCAGCCCCTCAAACCAGGCCAGATTGGGAAGTAATGGATAAAAGCCTAGGTGGGTAAAGGCATCGCTAAACCGTTCGGTGCCAGCGTCGCCAATCAAGTAGGCCATGGCGGTACCGACAATAATGGCAAATAGCGAGGTTGGAAGCTTAAAGGGCATGCTGACGCGGGCCACTAAGCCAACAATAATAATCGCTAACACCAGCAGGCCGATAATCGGCATTTCGAGTGTTTTAAACAGCATTTCTCCGGCGATAAACGTCAGTGCAACGCCAGCCACCGCGCCAAGCATGGCGGCTCTTGGTAGGTGGTATTGCACCCAGCGGCCAATGACGCTAATCGCGGCTTCAATAGCACCGCTTATAAAGCAGGCGGCAACAGCCACTTTCCAAGCCATTTCCGCATCGCCGGTGAGCTGTTTGGCGGGTAACAATACGCCGAACAGGAATACGAACATCACCGGCGTCGAGATACCGTAAGAGAGCGCTGTCACATCCGCCCGGTTCTCTTTGCGTGCCAGCCTTGCCGCGCTCCATGCATAGTAGAAGTTGCCAACCATCACCGCTACCGCTGCACCGGGCAGCACTTGCCCATAGACAATGGAGGCAGGAAACCCCATGCCCAGCATAGTGATGGCGATAATGACAAAGTTGGCGATGTTGTTTTGGAATAGAGCGAAGAATGCGTCAGTGTCTTCTTTTTTGTACCACGGATAGTGAGTGCTGGCAGCCGCCATGTTATGCCTCTTGATTATGGTGTGTTGTATACAAGGCTATACTGAGTGTGCCGAAGTGTTGACTAATCGGTCAAGTGCCTAATACATGAAAACGCCCAGGCGTTGCCTGGGCGTTTGTTACTGCGTTGCTGCTTGGCGATTAGTCGTTAACAGCGGCAATCGCTTTGGCCAAGTAGGGGAGATTCTCGTGGGAGAAGCCCGCTACGTTGGCGCGACCCGAGCGCACCATGTAGATACCAAACTCGTCACGCAGGCGATCGACCTGTTCCGGCGTTAAGCCGGTGTAGGAGAACATGCCGCGCTGTTCGGCTACACAGGCGTACTTCTCATCCAGACCGTAGGGCTTCAGCGCTTCCACAAAGTCGCGGCGCAGGGTATTGATGCGATCACGCATTTCGGTGAGTTCTTCACGCCACATCTCGGTCAGTTCGGCGTCGTGTAGAATTTCGCTGACGATAGAGCCGCCGTGAGCGGGCGGGTTTGAGTAGTTCTCACGGGCTACGATGGCGACCTGAGAGCGGATGTTGTCCATCTGCTCGTTATTTTTGGCCACCATGATCAAGCAACCGGTACGCTCGCAGTAAATACCAAAGTTTTTAGAGCATGAGCTGGTGATGATCGCTTCATCAAGGTTCTCTGCCAGCAGGCGCACGCCATAAGCATCTTCATCCAGACCTTCGCCAAAGCCTTGATAGGCGAAATCGATCAGCGGAAGCAGCTTGCGTTCACGCACGATTTCCAGCACTTCCTGCCACTGGTCATGGGAAAGATCAAAACCGGTAGGGTTATGGCAGCAGGCGTGTAGCACCACCACATCACCTTCAGGAATGCTTTTCAGCGCTGACCGCATGCCGTCAAAGTCGAGACGGTTGTCGGGGTCAACGTAAGGGTACTTGTGCAGCTCAATACCAGCTGCCGTAAAAATGCCGTGGTGGTTCGGCCATGTCGGGTCACTTACCCAGATACCCTTACCCGGCAGCTGTGTGGCAATAAAATCTGCAGCCAAGCGCAGCGCGCCGGTACCGCCTGGTGATTGGGTGGCGCTGGCACGATTGGCTTTTAAGACGGATGAATCAGCGCCAAAAACCATGGGCAGCACGACTTCGCCATAGCTAGGCGCGCCGTGAGAACCGATATAGGTTTTTGTCGTTTCGTTTTTGAGCAGGCGAGCTTCTGCTTCCTTAACAGCGCGCATTACCGGCGTATTGCCTTGGGTATCACGGTAAACACCGACACCTAAATCCACTTTTTGTGGGTTGGTATCTTTTTTGAAAGCTTCGATCAGCCCGAGAATGGCGTCTCCTGGGACTCGCTCAATATGCTCAAACATTTATTCGGCTACCTCGTCGGTTCTGGCGGCAAGAATGAAGTCATTTAGATGCAGGCCTTTAATAGCATGAGACCACCACGTGACGGTGGCTTTGCCCCACTCTGTGGTAATAACGGGGTGGTGGCCAGCCTGCTCTGCAATATCACCAACGCGTTGGGTGAATGCCAATGCGCTGGCGAAGTCGCGAAATGTAAAACTCCGTGACAGCTTCATGATGCCATCGTGCTCGACAATCTGCCACTGGCTGAGGCTTTTTAGCCGCTCTTGGGCTTCTCCTAAGTTTAGCGGCTGAGCATTTTTACCGCAGGGTTCGCAGGTAGATTCAGCGAGCGTTGCCATCTTTTTGCTCCTCTAGCGGGGTGTTTCTTACTAGCGTAGAAGGCAAACGCAGTCGCGACCAATATCCTTGGCGTTATACAGCGCCTGGTCGGCCCGTTCGATCAAACTCGTAAGAGGCTCGCCACAACGAAATTCGGCAATTCCGATGCTTAGCGTTACTTGGCCAGCGCCCATGCCGAAGTCGTACACACTGATGGCATGGCGTATTCGGTCGGCAAGTGTATGGCAATGCTGCAGCGATGTGAGCGGCAGCACGACCATAAACTCTTCTCCACCCAGGCGGGCGATCATGTCTTCACAGCGCAGTAGTGACTGCGCTTGCATCGCCAACTGTTTGAGCACGTCATCACCGTGCAAATGGCCCCAGCGGTCGTTAAGGCGTTTAAAATGATCGATATCGATCATCATGATGGAGAGCGGTGTGCCATGGCGGGTGCTAAGTGAGGCTATATTAGTTAAGTGCACCATCAATTTGCGACGATTGGGTAACTCGGTGAGCGGGTCTGTATCGCATAGCTTGCGAAGCCGCTGCTCCTCGGAGACCTGGTCGCTAATGTCCATCATTATGCCGTTCCATTGCACTCCATCTACGACCGTCTTTGGCCTTGCGCTTACCGCAATCCAGTGTGGTTTTTCTTTCGGGAACGGTAGTAAGAAAGCGGGTCGTCAGCGGCAGCATCCAGCGTGCTGAGCGTTCGATCGCTGACATAATTTTGGGATGATCATTGCCGGTTAATTGTTCAACCAACTCACCAGCATTTTGTGCGAGCAGGTCTCGGTCAATATGTTTGAGAGCCACACCGCCACCCTCTATATAGGGGAAGCGCATATGACCGTTACGAGCGCGGTGTAATTGAAAGATGACGCCAGGAATGTGGGGTATCAAGTGGTCTGCACTGATTCGCTGGGGTGTGTCTATATCATTCACGGGCATGCGTGAATCTCCAAGCATATGCCAATTTAATTTTGGTCGTGAAGATTAGCGCTATTTACGTAATCAGTATGTAAGTAATTGCAGACAATATGGTTAAAAATTATATTCTTTAAGAATATGTATATTATTATATATTATATAAAAGGTTGAATTTTAAGCAATAGTCGAGGCGTTAGTGGCATTTAATGATAAAATTAATTACTTTTTTGCATATTAAATAACTTTTTTATTCCTGAGGTGGTTTCTTGGAAGTAGCACGAGAGCAAATGTCTCGCCCGTATGGTTTTGTCAGTCTAGTGGGGGCAGGGCCTGGCGATCCGGAGTTATTAACGCTGAAAGCTTACAAGCGACTGCAGGCCGCTGAAGTCGTGTTGTATGACCGCCTAGTCAGCGATGAGATTGTTGCGTTTATACCCGCGCAAGCGCAGCGCTTTTATGTCGGTAAAGCGCGCTCGCAGCACAGCGTTCCTCAAGATGGCATTAATCAAGCGCTAGTAAAATGGGCGCAGCAAGGTAAGCGCGTTGTTCGCCTCAAAGGTGGCGATCCGTTTATTTTTGGCCGCGGTGGTGAAGAGCTTGAAGCTCTGGTGGCGGCGAACATTAGTGTGGAAGTTATACCGGGAGTAACCGCGGCTTCGGGCTGTGCGGCATATGCGGGAATACCGCTGACCCACCGCGATCATGCTCAGTCGGTGCGTTTTGTGACCGGTCATTTGCAGCAAGGCGAGTGTGATCTTGATTGGGATGCGCTTGCGCGGCCAGGGCAGACGCTGGTGTTTTATATGGGATTGGGTAGCGTGAACGTCATTAGTCAGGCGTTGATAAAGCATGGCTTAGCGCCAGAAACACCGCTTGCCTTGATTGAGCAAGGAACAACGCGCCAACAGCTAACCCATATTGGATGTTTGTCAGCGTTGCCAGCTACTTTCTTGGCGGGTCACATTAAACCGCCTACGCTGCTAATAGTGGGAAGTGTGGTGTCGCTGCATACGACGCTCAGTTGGTTTGATGTGCACAATGGGCAAGCATCAGGCTTCCATGAGGGGAAACACCCCCCTTCAAATTAACGTGATTCATCATAGAAGGTGGTGGTAACGTTACAGCAACATTTATATACGATTGTTACTAACAAACTGGCTAGATACAGTGAGCTGTGTATGCTGAAAGGGAGATCATCCACGACTAGCGCATTACCAATGCAATTGATTACCGTTAGCTGAGCCAACGTTAGCTTAGACCAAAGAGGAACGCATAATGTCGGAAACAAATAATACGGATCACCCGTCACCGGCCAACAAGCCGGAGCCAGCCAAAAAAACAGAGCCAGCTAAAAAGGCGGATATGAAAACTCTTTTTCAAGATAACCGAGTAAAAGCGATTGCAGGGATCGCTGCTATTGCGGTTGTCTGGGCGATCATGGCGCAGTCTAACGCAGGCTCTCGCCAGGATCGCGTCGATAGCTTAGAAGAGCAACTCGCTAGCGTTGAGCAAGAAAATAGCCAAATGAGCCAGCGCATTAGTGAAATAGAGGAAGCTGAAACTAATTTAGCCGCGCTGCAAGAAGAGATGGCTTCTCTTGAGGCTCAGCAGCAAGAGGCCAGCTCGTCGCTTGAAAGTGCCCGAACTAATGTCAGCGATGTGCAGTCGCGGTTAGAAGAACTTGAATCCGAGCGAAATGCGCTGGAAGAAGAAATCGCCTCTCTTAATGAGCAGATAGAGAGCGCGGACAGTGAGATGAGCGCGCTGCGTGAAGAGCGCGACGAGATCACCAGCACTCGCGATGAGGCGGAAAGTACTCTCCAGCAAGTTGAAGAAGCGCGTTCTAGCGCTGAAGAAGCTCGTCAGGAAGCTGAAGCCGCCCGTCAAGAAGCCGAAGAGCAGCGCCAACAAGCGGTTGAAGAGCTGGGCAATACGGAAGAGGAGCTGTCCGGACTGGAAGAGCAGATTAGCCAGTCAAATGAACAGCTAAGCGGTTTAGAAGAGGAAATCTCAACTGCCCAAAGCGAGCTTGATGAACTAAAAAGTGAGCGTGACTCCATCACTAGCGAACGCGATGAGCTGCAAAACGAAGTTGATTCGCTAACGGCGCTTCGCGAAGAGGAAGAGCAGAGCTTGAGCGACGTGCGCACCGAGCTCGATGACGTCATGGTCGCTTTAGAGATGGGCCGTGAGGAAGTGTCGAGCGTTGAGAATGATATTGAAGAGCGTGAAAGCCAACTAGAGCGCTTAGAGAGCCAGCTTGGTGAATGGCGCGATGAGCTTTCCACACTCGACGGCCGTTTGGCCGATGCGGAGGAGTCAGCTGGTGAAGCCACTTCCTCTTCTCAGGGCAGTGGTTCAGAAAGTGACTCGTCAGAAGGCGGCTCTTCAAATGGTGGTTCTTCAAATAACAGCTCTTCAAATGACAGTTCTGCACAAGAGAATTCGTCAGAAGAAGCGTCTAGCAATGGCGATGAGAGCGCCAACGATAGCGATGGTGGCAGTGAAGAAGCACAGCAAAACGCTGCTGGCTAATAGAGAAAATCGGTAACGTTGTAGAGTAGCAACACAAGAGCGGATGTCGGGTGACTGGCATCCGCTTTTTGTTTGTTGGTTTATGAATGCAGCCCCGAGGAGTATCATTCCTGCAACGTTAATTACTAGCCTAAACGAGGAGTGCCATTGATGGATGGGGTAAAGCATATTATTGCAGTGGCATCAGGCAAAGGGGGCGTGGGAAAATCCACCGTCACCGTCAACTTGGCGTTAGCCTTGGCGGCGCAGGGTCACCGCGTGGGTGTACTTGATGCAGATATTTACGGCCCGAGTCAGGCGCAGATGTTGGGTGTAAAAGAGGGCGTACGTCCACAGGCGGGGGCCAATAATAAATTTCTTCCGCTTGAAGCGCATGGCCTTCAAGCGATGTCGATGGCATTTATGGTCAATACCCGCGAGCCGATGGTATGGCGTGGGCCAATGGTTGTCGGCGCGTTCCAGCAAATGCTGACACAAACCCAGTGGGATAATCTCGATTTCCTATTGATTGATATGCCCCCAGGCACTGGTGATATCCAGCTTACCCTGGCCCAGAAAGTACCCGTGGCAGGTGCGGTGATTGTCACCACCCCGCAGGACATTGCGCTTCTAGATGCCCGCAAGGGGATCGAGATGTTCCGCAAGGTTAACGTGCCGGTACTGGGCGTAGTGGAAAATATGAGCCTTTACCACTGTGAAAACTGTGGCCATGAAGCGGCTATTTTTGGTACTGGCGGCGGAGATAACATTGCTCAAGAGTACGATACCCAAGTGCTTGGACGGCTACCACTCACGCTCTCCATCCGTGAACTAACGGATTCGGGGCGCCCGAGTGTCATATCTGAACCTGAGGGGACGGTGAGCCAGACCTTTGCTGCTATCGCCCAAAAAGTAGCCGAAGCGGTTAATGCCAATCAAGGCGATGGACCCACTATTTCCTTTAGCGAGTGAAGAAGTAACACATGAGTATCAAATCTGATAATTGGATTCGCCGCATGGCCAAAAGCGACGCGATGATTGAGCCGTTTGAAGCTGAGCAAGTGCGTTATGTGAACGATCAACGCGTGATTTCTTACGGCACGTCAAGCTATGGCTATGACGTACGCTGCTCAGATGAATTTAAAGTCTTCACTAATATTCACTCAGCAATTGTTGATCCTAAAGCGTTTGATGCGAAAAGCTTCGTCGATATTAAAGGCGATGTTTGCGTTATACCGCCCAACTCTTTTGCACTGGCGCGTACGGTCGAGTACTTCCGGATTCCACGTAATGTGCTGACTATTTGCTTGGGGAAATCCACCTATGCGCGCTGTGGCATTATTGTCAATGTGACCCCGCTGGAGCCCGAGTGGGAAGGCCACGTGACACTAGAGTTTTCTAACACCACCAATCTGCCAGCGAAAATCTATGCCCATGAGGGTGTTGCGCAGATGTTGTTCTTAGAGTCCGATGAGGTGTGCGAAACTTCGTATAAAGACCGCGGAGGAAAGTACATGGGCCAGCGCGGCGTTACTTTGCCGCGCACCTAGCCTTACTGCTTTGCTGACAAAAAACGCCTGACGGTGATAAAGCCGTCAGGCGTTTCTGTTTCAAGCTGAGTGAACAGTCATTTCCGGCTAGAAAGCATTAATTAGTCCTGCTGTTCGTCATCCAGCTCTTCGTCCAACTCCTCATCTAGCTCTTCAGCAGCGTCGGCGTGAGAAAGCCGCATTCCATGCTCGGGTAACAGATGACCGTCCATTTTGGCGCCTTCGGCGCTGAACTGCAGTCGGCCTTCCAAAAACCACTGCACTGCAATCGGGTAGAGTAAATGCTCACGGGAACGCACTTTTTCCTGCAGTGTTTCCACAGTGTCGTCAGAGCTGACCTGGAGCTCAGCTTGCAGCACGACGGGCCCACCATCCAGCTCTTCGGTGACAAAGTGCACGCTACACCCATGGCTGGTAACACCGGCTGCCAGGGCACGAGCGTGAGTATTAAGACCTTGGTACTCGGGGAGCAGCGAAGGGTGAATATTCAGCATGCGACCTAAGAAACGCTGAACAAAGCGAGGCGTCAAAATACGCATGAAGCCTGCCAGGACGATAAGATCCGGTTCATGGCGTTCAATGACTTTGATCAACGCGCCGTCATAAGCTTCACGGCTATCGTATTCGCGATGGGGCAGGGCGACTGCTTCAATGCCCGCTTCGTGGGCACGCTTCAATCCGTAGGCATCAGCGACGTTGGAAATAACCGCGACAATTTCTCCGCCGCCTAAACGGTCATGGGACTGGGCATCAATCAAGGCCTGCAGATTGCTGCCATTACCTGAAACCAACACCACGATACGGCGGGCCCCGAGGGGGTCTGGCGTCACGTCTTTGATAGTGTCGCTTTGATAGTCCGTATTGGTCATGCCGAGAGGTTCTCCAGAATAACGGCTTCCCCTTGGCGTTTGGTGATCTGACCTAGGCGGTAAACAGTTTCGCCTTCAGCTTCTAGATGTGCCGTTGCACGCTCTGCTTGCTGTTGTGGCACCACAACGACCATGCCGATACCGCAATTAAGCACACGGTGCATTTCGGTTTCGTTGACGTTGCCCTGTGCCTGCAGCCAGTCAAATACGGCAGGGCGCTGCCAGCTATTAATATCAATATGAGCAGCGAGATCATCCGGTAGAACGCGGGGAATATTTTCAAGCAGACCGCCACCGGTAATGTGTGACAGTGCGTGCACAGGAATGTCACTACCGCGCATTAACGAGAGCAGTGATTTCACATAAATGCGGGTGGGCGCCATCAATGCATCACCCAAAGACTTGCCGTCGATGTCGGTGGTCAACGAAGCGTTACTGACGTCGAGTATTTTGCGAATCAGCGAGTAACCGTTGGAGTGTGGTCCTGAGGATGCAAGCCCCAGGATGACATCACCTTCGGCCACTTTGCTGCCATCCAGAATGTCTGCTTTCTCAACTACGCCGACACAAAAACCAGCTAAATCGTAATCGCTGCCTTCGTACATGCCTGGCATTTCGGCAGTTTCACCGCCGACCAGTGCACAGCCGGCCAGCTCGCAGCCAGCACCAATGCCGGTGACAACGTCAGCAGCAATATCCACATCGAGCTTACCCGTGGCATAGTAGTCAAGAAATAGTAGCGGCTCGGCGCCAGCCACGATCAAATCGTTGACACACATCGCGACTAAATCAATCCCAATCGTGTCGTGTTTGCCAAGATCCATCGCGAGGCGCAGTTTGGTGCCGACGCCATCGGTACCCGAGACAAGCACGGGTTGCCGATAGCCCGCCGGAATTTCACATAGCGCGCCAAAACCACCCAGCCCGCCCATGACTTCTGGGCGTGTGGTGCGTTTGGCAACGTGTTTGATGCGGTCAACCAGGGCATTACCGGCATCAATATCGACGCCTGCGTCCTTATAGCTGAGGGAAGGAGTAGCCGAAG
>JGI24516J20058_1000473_pt1 | contig 12747 bp, 17 predicted proteins | sample LinPmetageLP39_FD_20058 | JGI IMG/M metagenome (IMG submission 20058) | reverse complement strand
TAGTTGCTTAACCAGCATCAACAAATTCCCTTACCACCTCAGTTATTCAAATCATATCTTGAGCCGATTATGGTTTATATTCGGCTCATAGATCAGTCAATGGCAGATAAGGATAGCAAGGAACTGTATGGCTCTATCCGACGGTGCTGGTGCCTCACTATGTCTGTGAAGCGCCACCATCAGCAAACAACTCCACCCCGTTGACATAGCTGGCGGCATCGCTGGCCAGAAAGGCCGCGACCGAGGCAATCTCCTCGGGTTCACCGATACGCCCCAGCGGGCTTTTGGCTGTCAGAAACGCCATGCCTTCCTCAGCGTGCTCGCCGAATGCCTCGCGCAATGAAGCCGTGTTGGTGGGCCCAGGGCTCAGGATATTGATGCGAATACCCGTTCCCTTCAGTTCCGCCACCCAACTGCGCACCATGTTGCGCACGGCTGCCTTGGTGCCACCGTAAATGCTCATGGTTGGCCCTGGGTCTATTGAGGACGAGGAACCAACGATCACGATGCTGGCACCGGAGCCCATTAATCCCATCGCTCCCTGGACGGTCAGCACCACGCCTTTAACGTTGGTTGAGAACTGCTGGTCGATCTGTTCCTCCGTGATTTGCCCAAGCGGTGCATGACTACCGCCACCGGCATTGGCCACCAGGGTATCGATACGTCCGAAGCGGTTTTTCACAGACTCATAGAAAGACGCCAAGCTCGCAGCACTGGCGACATCAGCCACTATCCCCGTAGCGCTGCTGCCCAGCCTGTGTACGGCCTCATCCAATACCGCCTGCCGCCTTCCCGTTATCACGACATCGGCTCCGTCATCGATCAAGCGCTTGGCGATGGCAAACCCGATACCACTACTGCCACCGGTCACAACAGCAACGTTACGGTTCATATCTTGTTTCACAGTATCACCTTTCAGTTTGTAGTAGTCACTAAAGCAATGCTATAGTGACCACTACAAACCAAAGAGTCAACCGGTATCGTCAACATGAAAAGCAAACCATCCAATACAGGTACTGGCGAACGTGTGGCAGAACGCTCACCTCGACGCCCCTTCGACAGAGAGGCGGGCATTGCCGTTGCAAAAGATCTATTTCACGAACGCGGCTACGACGCGGTAGGAGTTGCCGAGCTCACCCGTGCACTGGGCATCAACCCGCCTAGCCTCTACGCCGCCTATGGCAACAAGGCGGGGCTGTACGAACGCTGCCTGGCGATCTACGTGGCAGAAGCCAACCTGCCGGCCGACAAGATCCTGACGCCCGACCGGCCCTTATCAGCAGCAATCGATGATTTACTGCGGCAAGCCGTCCGGCTCTACACCAAGTCGAAAGCCAAGCGTGGCTGCATGGTGGCTGAAGGCATGCGCGCCGATGATCCTCAGGCCCGCCAACTGGCGAACGCCTATGGCGATGCAGCGGCGGACTTTATCGAGGGCTACATCAAGAGAAGTCAGCCGCACCAGGCACAACAACTAGCCGATTACGTCGTGACGACACTGCAAGGTCTCTCAGCAGGCGCGCGCGCTGGCCGCTCCAGGGCTCGCCTGCTTGCCGTAGCCGAACTGTCTGGCCAGGCCTTCGAGACCTTTCTTCACACACCTGATGAGAGCAAAAACGCATGAGTATTCTTGACCATGTCGAGTTCGCCGTACGTGATGCGGAAGTATCACGATGCTTCTACGAACAGGCGCTTGCCCCGCTGGGGTTCACCCGCATCATCACCGTAGGGCCAGACCGCACACGCAGCGGCGGCACACGGCACGGTTTTGGGATGGAGGGCTACCCAAGGCTATGGATACATGACAACGAACTACCGGGCGAAGGCCTCCATATCGCCTTCGCCGCAGCAAAATGGTCCATTGTCGATGCGTTTTATCGCGCCGCGCTGGCAGCGGGTGGGGAGGATAACGGCGCACCGGGCATTCGCACCCACTATCACGACCACTACTACGCCGCCTATGTCCTGGATCCCGATGGCGTCAATGTTGAGGTCGTCTGTCAGCAGCCATCCGAGCGTTGACTCTTCAGCCTCTTGAGGACAACCACGCTATATACGTAATCTCTTTAACTCTGTGAAGGAAGACTATGACCACTCCCGAAACCACGCTTACTGCTCTCGACCGCCTAGTGATAGAGAGCGAGGTTCGCCGCCTGCTCGCCGCCTATGTCCACAACCTGGATATCGGGAAGGTCGACGCGAACGCCGAGCTGCTCGCGCACGCCCAGTTCAAGGTCATCGATACCTATGTCACAGGTCGCGACGACATCGCGAATTTTCTCCGCACGAATCTCCAGTATCATGTGGACGACACCCCGCGGACCTGGCACTCCGTCTCGAACGTTCTTATCGATATCAAGAGCGCCACGAGCGTCAGCACGGTCAGCTATTTCACTGTCCACCAGGAACTTCCCGGCTTTCCGCTGCAGCCGATCGTGACTGGCCGGTATGTTGACACGTTCGAGCTTCACGACGGCGCATGGCGTTACGCTTCGCGCGAAGTCGACCCGCGCCTGTTCGGTGACATCAGCCGCCACGTCGCCGTCCCGGTCGAACAGGCGGCCAAGTGATGTCTGGAAAGCGGCAAGCCCTGGTCACCGGTGCCAACAAAGGCATCGGCTTAGCCATCGCCAGGGGGCTCGCGCAGGCAGGCATGTCGGTCTGGATGGGGGCGCGCGACCGCACCCGTGGAGAAGCGGCGGTCAAAACCCTTCTCGATGAGGGACTAGACGTCCGGTTCCTCGATATTGACGTTGCCGACGAAAGCAGCGTTCACCGCGCGGCGGATACAGTCGCGCTTGAAGCCAGCGCCCTGCACGTTCTCGTGAACAATGCGGGCATCATCATCGACCCGAAACTGCCGCCGAGCGAGGCCCGGATGGAGGACATCAAGGCCACTTTCGAGGTGAACCTCTACGGTCCGATCCGGGTCACGCAAAAGTTCCTTCCGCTACTCAAGGCGGCGGGTGGAGCGCGGATCGTCATGATGGGCAGCGGAGTGGGTTCGCTCGCCCTGATCACCGATCCGACGTCCATTTACTCTAGCGTCAATTTCATGGACTACACGACGTCGAAGGTCGCGTTGAGCGCCGTCACGGTTGCATTCGCGAAGGAACTTGAGCCGCTCGGCATCAAGGTCAACGTGGTCGAGCCCGGCAATGTCCAGACCGACCTCAATGGCAACGTCGGTGCGCTCACGCCGGATGAAGGCGCAGTGACTGCGATTAGGATGTCATTAATAGGCGATGACGGCCCCACCGGTGGCTTCTTCGGAAGCCACGGCCGCCAGCCCTGGTAATTGCACGATTCGGATAGAGCGTTGGCAGACATAAGCGTGTCAGCTTTCTATCGCCACTTCAGGAACGGGCCACCGATCTGCTGATCCATCTGCAGATCGAGGCGATAGCAAAAGGCTTGGCCCATGCGGTCACACTTGAGAGGCGCCGCCGTCTACGAATAACTCTATGCCGTTGGTGTAGGCCGCCTCGTCGCTTGCGAGGTAGGCGACTGCATGCGCAATGTCTTTCGGCGTGCCGATCCGGCCGACCATGCTCTGCCCCTTCATATATTCGAAAGCCGCTTCAGCCTGCTCTGGCGGGAAGAAGTTCTCAAGGCTTTCCGTGTGAACCGGGCCAGGACTGACCACGTTGATACGAACGCCGGAGCCTTTAATGTCTTGGATCCAGGCTCGAACAAGAGTGCGCACTGCGGCTTTCGATGCACCGTAGACGCTTAGACCAGGCGCGGGATTGATCGACGAGGTGGAGCCCACGATCACGATCGAGCCGCCGGAAGTCATCAGCGGGAGTGCCGACTGCACCGTGAAAATGACACCCTTGACGTTGGTATCGAACGTCCTGTCGACATACTCTTCGGTGAGTGATCCAAGAGGAATGATCTGCCCGCTACCTGCATTGGCCACGAGAATATCGAGGCGACCATGATCGCGCCGCACAGTTTCGTAGAGCGCGTCGATTTCCGCGACATTCGTGACGTCCAGAACGACAGAAGAGACGTTTGGTCCAATACTTTGAGCTGCTTGCGCCAGCTTCGCAGGGTCGCGACCGGTGATGATGACGTGGGCACCCAACTGGGCGAGATGCGTGGCGATGCCAAGGCCGATACCTGAAGAGCCGCCTGTCACCAAAGCTACTTTGTTTTTGAAGTGCATGGATATTCCCTCTGATTGAATATAGTGGTCACTATATTTGGCATTAAAACGGCGCGCAAGTACTATGTAGTGATCGATAGCAGAACGTAGCGATCGGTAACAGAACTCTTGCTTTGCTCTTCATTTTAGGTAGCCGTTGCCATGGCCAATCAGTCCATAAAAATCAAGACCGCCCGCACGCGCAGGCCTGCGTTCGACCGTGAACAAGGTATCGAGACCGCGCGGGCGCTCTTTCATGCACGAGGATATGATGCGGTCGGGATCGCAGAGCTTACGCAGGCACTGGATATCGTGCCGCCAAGTCTCTATGCCGCCTACGGAAGCAAGTTGGCACTGTTCGAGCGTACTTTGCAGAGTTATATTGCGAAGCAAATGCTGCCGCTGGACAAGATCCTTTCCTCGGATGCTTCCCCCGCTGAGGCGCTTACCGGCCTGTTCGTTGCCGCAGCGAAACATTACACGCGCGACCCGGTGTTGCGCGGGTGCATGGTGACAGAGGCAATGCGGGCGGACGACCCGCAAGCCGCGGCGTTGGCTGCCACGCTGGCCAAACCCATTAGCGGAGACATTCATGGCTACATCGCCAACTTCTGCCGCTCGGGAGATGTCGACCAAATCACCGACTATGTCCTACTCACGCTGCGCGGCCTCTCTTCCTATGCCTGTCTTGGGCTGCCTCAGCAAAAGCTCGTTGGGTGCGCAGAGGTCGCCGGGCGCGCTTTGGACGTTGAGTTCGCTTCCAGCTAACGTCAATCCCCATCCTCGCTGGGCGTAACGTCGATAATCCGTGTATCGGCGATGCTCTCGGCAAAGCCGTTGCCGAACAGGCCCGCAGGGGTCTGGAAGCCAGGCTGCACCTCACCTGCAAGTACTCGCCGGGCTGCCTCTGCCGCCGCCATGGCCGTGAAGGTGTAACCGTTCACCGTATCAAGCACCGAGCGCGCCACCGAACCGTCCATAACGGTCACTTCGACAACCGCATGGTAGCGGTTCGCCGCCCGCTCATCGGAACTGGGCCCCGCTGGGAGTTCGTTGGCGTCTCCATCGGGGAACGCACCCGCCGCCACGTGCACGAAGGTTTCGATATCACGCACGCCTGTCGCCTGGTGAAGTGTCACGAGATCGGGCAGCGTGACAGGGAACGACGATAGCGGGCCCTCGCCAAAATCGAAATCACGCACCTCCTCTGGGCTGCGTGCAACGAGTTCGCCGCCAACCAGATGAAGCGTCTCCGTCGTGATGTTCTGGCTCGCGCTGGTCACCGACCCTCTCGACATTCCCCCCGCCACCTGCAAGGCGATACTGATCGTGCGGGGATGGGTGACCCGCGCCACGGCATGCCCCGCCAAGCTTCCCAGCATCGCGACGCTACCACCGCTTCCCGGCAGCAGCATCACACCCGCAGCACGCGCCTGCCCGTCGAGCGCCAACGCCTGCCGGTAGGTATCGAGTTCGGCCGAGAAATCGAGGTAGTGCACGCCAGCACGAATGGCGGCCGACATCAGCGGCTTGGCCGTGTTCATAAAAGGCCCGGCGGCGTTGAGCAGAACAAAGATGCCTTCAAGGCCCCTTGCGATTGCCTCCGGATCATCGAGCGAAAAGAGCCGAATATCAGCGCCTAAACGCCCTGCCAATATGTCCAGAGACTCACGATCCTTCGCACGCCCTGCGACAACTAGGTGAATACCTGCGGATGCAGCGTGCTCCGCCGCCATGCCACCGGTGTAACCGGCGGCGCCATAGATCATCAATGTTTTCATGGTCAGTGCTGCCAGCTTTTGTAGACAAACTCTAGGGTGTAGCCGTCAAGATCCCTGACCTGCGCGGCGTAATAGCGGGGATCATAGTGGAGCTGAGGCCCAGGCGGGTGGATCGCTGTGGCGCCCGCTGCCAAGGCTTCGGCATAGGCGGCATTGACCTCCTCTTCGGACGCTGCAACGAAGCCCACATGCACCGCACCGGGCGCCGCCTCTCCCTGCTTTAGCCAGAAAAACACACGCCCCTTGGCACCGAACCCCTTCAGATCAGGGTGGCCAGGCGGGCCATCATGGCCGTCAAAGTCATGCCGGTTGGTAATTCCCAAAAGGGGTAGCACCCGCTCGTAAAAAACGATGGAGCGCTCGGTATCGCTCACCGTGAGGAAAATATGATCAAGCATGGGTCACCCCTTTAGATGGCATAGCCACCGGTAAGCGCAGTGCCGTGCTTGCGCCGATCCCCTGGCTACCTCCGGTAATGACGATAGTGCTCATGTGATGCTCCAGTGAGATTTAGTTTCCCCATCATAGGCATCCGCTCACCTAACGCCCCGCCTGTTCCTACCGCAATCCTGCCTATTTCTGCTTTTCGCTTTTCGCTTGTCCCTGCTCCTGCTTTGGCATTCAATAGCGTCATGGAAGAACAACTCAACGAACTTCGCCGTCTGGCTGCCCATGCGCATAACCGACGTACCGAAACCGGTATTCCCCGGGTGGCGATGGTGCAAGGTACCATTCCGGAACACGAGCTTGCCGCCGTGTACGACCCCATGGTCAACCTGATCCTGCAGGGCAGCAAATCCATGACCGTGGGCGGGCGCACCCTGCACTACGACCCCGCGACCTATTTTGTGATGTCAGTTGATCTGCCTGCAGCGGGGGTTGTACGCAGTAGCAACTCGGGAGAACCCTACCTCGCGGTGAGCCTAACCCTAGACGCTGCTCATCTGGCAGGCCTGCTCTCGGAACTGCCCAATGCTGCCAGCAGCGCCGGGCATGCAACGGGGTTTTCCGTGGCAGCCGTGACACCGGAACTGCTCGATGCCTGGGTGCGCATGTTGCGCTTGATGGAGCAGCCTGCCGACATTGCGGCGCTTGCACCCGCCTACGAGCGCGAGATTCTTTATCGCGTGCTTCAGGGGCCAATGGGCTGGATGCTGCGCGACATCGCCACACCAGACACCGCCCTGGCACGGGTGCACCAGGTCATTCAGCGACTTCGTAACGACTATGCACGGCCCTTACGGATGGAGGCACTGGCCAAGGAAGCAGCCATGAGCGTCTCTGCGTTCCACCGTCATTTCAAAGCCGTGACGGCGCTCAGCCCCTTGCAGTATCAGAAGCAGGTGCGGCTACTTAAGGCTCGGACACTACTGATTTCCACTGGTTACAGTGTCACGGAGGCAGCTCACGAAGTGGGATACGAAAGCTCCACGCAGTTTGGCCGGGAATATGCCCGCACTTTCGGCCGGCCTCCGGCGAAAGATGCTGCGCGGATTGTTGAGCAGATGAAGTCGAGGTAACTTAGCGCGCCACATCCTCTCAATTTTACGTCGGGCCTCTTGACAGCAAACCTACTAGAAGGTAGGTTTGGCGCATGACTAAACTGACTAACACTTCTGACGAAATCATCCGCTGCGCGCGCACCTTGATCATTGCGGGCGGATATAACGGTTTCAGTTATGCTGATATTGCCGACGTTGTCGGTATTCGAAAGGCAAGCATTCACCATCATTTTCCCAGCAAAGTCGATTTAGTCCGAACGCTATTGCAGCTTTATCGTGAAGAGGCGAAAGCGGGGTTGGCTACAGTGAAAAGCTATAATACCGACCCAGCAGACCAACTGCGCGCCTATATCAACTACTGGGCGGCGTGTATTGGCGATCCCACGAGCAGCTTTTGTGTGTGCGCATTACTCGCGAGCCAAATCCCGGTGTTACCTCCAGAGATTGTGGTTGAGGTGAGGGCTCATTTCCGAACGCTATCGACGTGGCTGGCCTCTGTAATAGAGGAAGGGGCGATGCAAAATGCCTTTTTACTTACCGGGACCGCGCAATCTGAAGCGGAAAGCTTCATGGCGGCCGTGCATGGCGCCATGCTGTCGGCAAGAGTCTACGGCGACGAAAAAGTATTTAGCGTTGTTACCGAACCCTTAATCGAACGACTTATCAATGATCAGGGTAAGTAAAAAGGCAGTTTTCATTTATCGACTTAGCCTACCTACTAGAAGGTAAATATCACTAACCACACTCCGATGGGTTCTCCCAATATATCGCATCCAGGGAAACTTCAATTCGTCCTTTAACCCTACCTTCTAGTAGGAAGCTAATGTGAAAAATATGCGAAGAATTCTATCCGAATCATTCTCGGCGCCACTGTGGGGATGAGCTAGAGAGGAGGGTCGACGGAAGCGGCCACTATGACGAAATGAACAGCGTGGACTAGATGGTATGGCACTTCGCTTCGTTGAGGCTATGGGTACACCACGAACGAGCCATTAATTTAGCAATAGGAGCGAGATGACGATTATGACTGGATATAACGATACGACTTTCCTCTTGCCAGCAAAGGAAATGCCATACGGCAGCGGCTTAAGCCTGCCCCTCGCGGTAGCTATCTTGCTGATTTCCGTTTTGCTAGCAGCATGTCTCATCAGTGCCAGGAGGTGGATCGCATGATGTACCCAATTAGCAGCTCACCCGTAGCAACAATGAGAACTTCCCACACGGGGACAACAAGAACCAGCGCCCATGGGCAAAGAGGGATTAAAGTATCAGAGGAGCCGTTCTTCCCCCTGCTGGCTGCGCAGATAAAACACCAAGATGCTCTTAAGCCCGTGGATTCCTCCAACGCAGTGTCGCAGCCCTCCGCCCTATCGGAGTTGGCTGCGTTTCAAGAGACTGATAGCACACAGGAACGCAGCGACAGAATCTCGCCCTCAGCGAAAATGGAAAACAGCGCTAATGGAAAGCCTGGGTTAGAAAAATCGAGTGGACAGTTTCTCACCTTCCTGAACGAGCAGATAAAACACCAGCAGCTTCTTGAAACGAAAGGCTCCTTCGACTCAGTGTCGCAACTGGCCACCCCCCTGGGGTTGTCTATATATCACAATACGGACAGAGCGCCGAAACAGTGCCATTCCAATCCAGGCAGTGGCATCTTTGATGCCAGTTGGCTCAATTGCGACACTATTGCGCTTCAGGCCACCACACCACCTCTAGAGGAAAGATATGCTGAGCAGTTTCTGAAGGGCGGCAAATGGGATGCTGACGTTATTTTCCTAGCGGCTGAAAAAACCGACCTACATACGCCCCCTCTTCAGGCGCCTGCAGCACTCGATCAAGCGCTCGCTTGGGAAGCCTTCATGGATGACGTTTATTATCCTGACCCGGTGAGTATCTCTATAAATTTGAGCCACGCCTGGGCCATTGGCGTGTGGATTCCGTTCTACAACCCCGCCCTACCCAAACGAACAGGCGCCAAATCGAAACGCCGGTCATCGCCTTCCCGCCTAACTGAGCATTGGATATCAAGTAGACACAACAGCCTGGAGCAAGACGAGCTGCCTGCTGGGCTTGCTGCTCAATGAAATAAATAAGATGGCCAACAGCACCTTCTCCTAAAACAGAAACACGCACTACCTCGCAGCAAAGCTGCGTCTTACTAACTACCTGCTACACACTATCCACTACACGCTACCTACTAGAAGATAGGTATAGAGTATTTTAAATTATCATAAGGAACCCTTTATGGACATTTCACCTCTTAGTTGGTTACACACTATGGGAAGCCTTCCGGCCATTCCTCTCGCTATCTATATGCTTGTTAAACATGGTCGAGTTGCCCCCAACACCAAGGCAGGTCGCGCTTATTTCTGGTTCATGTTGCTAGGCGCGCTCACGGTCTATCCTATTGCGCATCAGCCCATAAGCTCGATCGTTGCCACCATCACGCTCGGGGCGGTTTTGTTGGGATATGGTATCGCCAGGTGGCCCAAAACGAAGCGATTCGGCAAATATGTCGAAACTGTTTTACTGAGCATCAGCATTTTCATGTTAATGATCCCCACCGTCAGTGAAAGTTTGAGGCGGCTACCTGTCGGAGATCCACTCGTGACTAATCTGGATGACCCGCTATTGCTCGGCGTACAAAGCGTACTGTTGATTGCACTCATTCTTGGTATTCCGTTGCAGCTGCGGGCGCTCTACAAACAACAAGCGCTTCAAAATAGGCTGAACAACTAAGCTAAATAAGTTCTAAGTTGCGTGGTTACCGACTCCCTCAGCTGTATCGTTCAAGGCGAGGGGTAGATCAGTGTCCTGCCAAGGGCACCACCTCAAAGATACTCTTCTGGCTCGCCTCCCCCTCCCATCATGCTATCGAGCGGATTACCTAATCTGGCGATGGTCCTCTTTCCAGGAAGGTTGAAAGCGCAATGTAGCTGCGGACAGACCTGACGCCTTCAAGGCTCTGAATCTCCATCAGGAAGTCTTCGAGAGATTCGGTGTTAGCCGCGCGTACTTTAATGAGCACGCAGCCATCTCCTGCCACGGTGTGCAGCTCTTCTACTTCGGGTCTGTCGGCAAAGGCCAGTAGTTTGCGCGTGGCGCTGTAGCTGCTGGTATCCACCAACAGAAAAGTCAGCAGCGTTCGGCCAAGCTTGCAGCCGTCGAGAATGGCGACGGTGCCCTTGATGACCCCATCACGCTTAAGCCTTTTTACGCGGTCATGCACAGCGGGGGCGGATAGGTGCACGATTTTGCTGAGTTCTGCGTAGCTACGCGACGCATCTTCGGCGAGCGCGCCTAATATTTTTCGGTCAATTGAATCAAGTTCAGCCGGATGATGCTTTATCTGCCGAATAGCATCTGTTTCTTTATCTGACGGCACCATTATCGTTTTACCTCCGAATATTATTTTCAATAAAATAAATATAACCGAACCACATTCGATTGAAAATATCATTTACGGAGACACTATTATGCCATTAGCACTTTTCGCGTTAGCGATTGGCGCATTCGGTATCGGAATGACGGAATTCGTCGTCGCTGGCATCCTTCCCCAAATCGCNAGGGATTTCGGCGTCGATATACCCACGTCAGGTTTAATGGCCACCACCTANGCGTTAGGCGTGTTCGTGGGNGCGCCCATCCTGACGATTCTAGGNGCCAAGGTGCCACGTAAAACGATGCTNATTAGCCTCGCTCTCATCTTCACGCTAGGTAACGTNATCACGGCAGTGGCGCCGACGCTCCCCATCGCGCTGGCGGGCCGTATTTTAACGGCGTTCAACCACGGCACGTTCTTCGGCATGGGCTCCATCATCGCCGCCTCGCTAGTCGCGAAAGACCGTCAAGCAAGTGCCATCGCCTTCATGTTCTCCGGGCTCACGATGGCCAACCTATTCGGCGTTCCTGCTGGCACCTGGCTCGCGCAAGCCTACAGCTGGCGGCTAGTGTTCTGGTTGATCGCCGGGATCGGCCTTATCACCGTCCTCAGCATCGCGATGCTTGTGCCCCCCATCAAAGCGGGCAAGGCCATCGCCTTGAAGAGTGAACTACGTGCCTTCGCAGACCCCCAGGTGCTGCTCGCCATGGGCATTACCGTCTTCGGCCCTGCCGCTTTCTTTACCTCTATTACCTACATCGCCCCGATGATGGTCGAAGAGGCAGGATTTACCGACACCGGTGTGGCAAAACTGATGGTTCTGTTCGGACTGGGTCTGGCGGTTGGTAACTGGATAGGCGGTCGATTTGCTGACCGTTCACTTTTCGGAACGCTGTTTGTGACCCTTGCCGCGCAGGCTGCGGTACTTTTCGTCTTCTGGCTCGGCGTTGGGAACAGCGTTGTGGCCTCGGCCTCGGTCTTCCTCATGGCCGCCTTTGGCTTCGCCACCGTATCCCCGATCCAGAAACTGGTGATGGACCGTGCCAGCCAAGCAGGCGCACCCACCATGGCAGCGTCGGTGAACATCGGTATGTTCAACCTGGGTAATGCCATCGGCGCATGGGTGGGTGGCGCGACGATTGCCGCCGGGTTCGGTTTGGCCTCTCCAAACTGGGCGGGCGCCATCCTTTCGCTGATCGCTTTAGGCTTGGCCGTTATTGCCTGGGCGAGCGCCGGTCAGCAATATTCAGCGGCGCTGGCAGAGTAAGATCACGGGAAATACCTTCACCCTATCTCACAAAAATGCCCGCCTTGATGGCGGGCATTTAGATGCCTAATACTTACTTCCCGGCGCGCACCTACTCGGCATGCGCCTTCTTGGTGGGAATGAGGTGCAGCGCCCCCACCACTACCGAGCCCACCAAAAAGCCAATCACCGCAGAGCACAGCGTATTGAAGCTCCAGCCCAGCGTGCCGCCCAAAGCACCGGTGGCCTCGCTAATGCCTAGCTCAATATGGTGTACCCACTCATAGGGTGAGTTAAACCAACCCGTGCCATCGGCACCCAGATTGACCATCAGGATATGCCCACCTACCCAGAGCATGGCGACGGTGCCCACGACAGAGATGGTCGCTAGCACCTTGGGCATGGCCGTCACCAGGCCACGGCCCAGGGTCTGCACGCTCGAACTATCCCGTTGGGCGAGCTTCAGGCCGATATCATCCATCCTGATCAACAGCGCAACCACGCCATACACCAGAATGGTGATGACAAACGCGACTACTACGAGGCTCGACAGCTGTGACCAGAACCCCTGATGAGAGACCGTGGCCAGGGCGATCACCATGATTTCAGCAGACAGAATCAGGTCGGTCCGAATGGCGCCACTCACGATCTTTTTCTCGGCTTCCGGCCCCTGCTCTACCGCTGGC
>JGI24516J20058_1000468_pt1 | contig 12795 bp, 14 predicted proteins | sample LinPmetageLP39_FD_20058 | JGI IMG/M metagenome (IMG submission 20058) | reverse complement strand
TAGTGATTGTAAGCTTTTACTTACACACTGCTGGTAATTTCCTACATAAATTGAGACAAATATTAGCTAGAATCGGCGGTCTCAAGTTCCAAGTGCAACACTATTGAATAGTGCTTGGATCGGCGACGGATTTCTTGAGCACCTCGGCGTAGACTTCCAGCGGCGTGCGCCAGTCCAGTGTCTTGCGTGGTCGTGTATTGAGTGAGTCGGCGATCTCGTCGAGTTCTGCTTGACTGTAGACCGATAGATCCGTGCCCTTCGGCAAGTACTGCCTCAATAGCCCGTTGGTGTTCTCATTGGAACCCCGCTGCCATGGGCTATGCGGGTCGGCAAAGTAGATCGCTGTCCCCGTCTTCTGAGTAATCTCGGCATGTTTCACCATCTCTTTGCCCTGGTCATAGGTCATGGACAGGCGTAGAGCGCGCGGCACCTCATTGAGCTTGTCGCTGAAGCCAACAGCCGCCGCTGTAGCCGTGGTGCCATCCACTTTCGCCAGGATCACTAAACGCGTCGTGCGCTCCACCAATGTACCAACGGCAGAGCGATTGTTGGCACCGATGATGAGGTCACCCTCCCAGTGGCCAGGCATCAGACGGTCTTCGATCTCTGGAGGCCGCAGATGGATGCTGACCAAGTCTGGGATCTGTTGTCGCCTATCCTTGCCACGGCTGCGCGGGCGACGTTTACCGTTACCCTGGCGCAAACAGGCAATCAGTTCTTTCTTGAGCGAGCCGCGCGGCATGAGGTAGAGCGCATTATAGATGGCTTCGTGCGAGACGTGGTGGTCAGTGTTATCAGGAAACATACGCGTCAGTGTGCGGGCAATTTGCTCTGGTGACCAGTACTTGCGCAACAGGTAGGCCACCAGCTCGAACAGCTCACCATCGAGAGTCAGCTTCGGGCAGCGGCGCGGTCGACAGCGGGCCAGTCGGGCTCGGTAACCAGCGAGACTAGCGTCATACGCGCTGTCAGGTTTAACAGTATGGCGCACCAGTTCTCGTGAAATCGTACTGGGTGCACGTCCCAACTGACGCGCGATAGCACGAATCGAGTGGTTAACCCGCATCAGCATGATGGCGGCTCGGTCTTCAGCAGAAAGATGGTGGTAACAGTGAGTCATGGCAATACCTTACCTGATAGGTGAGGTGTTGCACTTGGTCATTGAGACCGCCATCCGTCGGCGTTTGTTAAGCAAAAAGCCTTATATATAAAGGCATATTATAAACCCCGACAGTACCGGGAATAATCAAGGGATAAATAAGATAATGAAAAAGACATTGAGCCTGTTGGCAGGTGTAGCAGTACTGGCAACCACCACCCAGGTAAATGCCGATGTGTTTGAAAAAGGTGTTTCCGTTGGCGCTATTGCGGGTACCACTGGCGTTGGCGCGGATGTTTCCTGGCGTTTTCACGAAAACCTGGCGTTAACTGGCCGCTACACGGATGGGCTGGATTTCGACACTGACTTTGAAGAAGACGGCGTTGATTACGATGCTGAATTTGGTATGAAAGCGGCTAGCCTCAAAGTGGATTACTTTCCATTTGGCGGGCGTTTCTTCATTTCAGCGGGCGCGATGATGCCGGACATTGAAGCCAATGTGACGGGCACCCCGCAAGACGGCACAACCTACGAGTTGAACGGCACCAACTATTCGGCAGCGCAGATTGGATCCGTGGTGGGTACTGCAACGGTGTCGGATGGTACTCAGCCATATGTGGGCATGGGCTGGCGTAGTTTTTACGAAACTGGTTTCGGGTTTTTCTCCGAATTCGGCGTTGTGGCCACGAACGTTGATGTTTCGCTTAGTACCACGAATGGTTTTGAAAACCTCGACCCGACCCTGCAAGAAGATATCAGTGCCGAGGAAGCAAGCCTAAAGGATGATATCGACAAACTGCCGATATTCCCGGTGGCGCTGATTGGTATTAGTTACACATTCTAAGCGCTCTTGCTAGCGTTTCTGATCAGAAGGCAGCCAAGTCAGGCTGTGTCAAAACTGCTGTATTGATGACTTCTAAGCTCGCCCCGCATAGCGGGGCGATCTCGTTTCTCTATTCAGTGGAAAATATATGCCATGATATACATGGCCTTAAATTATGGCCACTTTAGCCGGGCTATCACTCCTTCTGCTCCGACATGTTGTATCAAGCGCTTCAGGTTATAAGCCAGAACTGCCAAGCTCATCTCCCCTCGGATTTTTTCGAGACCTCGCACCAATAAACGGCCCCTGTTTCCCATCAGGGTGTCTTTGAGGGTGCCAAAAGGGTGTTCGACAGTGGCACGGCGACGCGACATGGCGCTGGGATCATCCGCCAGACGACGTCGCGACGTTTCAAAGGCAGCTTCGTATTGATGGCGCGTTACCGTTCGCCAGCGCCCCGCTGTACAGCGCGACTTGAGTGCACAGCGCGAACAGGCACTCGGGTTGGCATAATAAAGGGCTTTCTGAGCTTTATGACGCTGCTTTAGTGTCAGCCATTGGTTAGCTGGACAGCGGTATGCATCGTGAGTCGGTTCGTATTGGAAAGCACTCGTCTGATAAAGCTGCCCACCTCCCTGATTATTGGTATTTCGACGAGGGGGAATATGACAGGCTAAGTTCTGCTCTTCACAGCGCTGTTGTTGCTCTCCGTTAGAATAGCCAGCATCGGCTAATATCGATAAAGCATCCGTTTCCAATGCTGACTTTGTTGCTTCTGCCATAGGCTGCAGTTGACGGCTATCGTCACCGTCTTGCACGGCCTCAAGTGGCTGCCTTTTTGGGTATTTCGAACAAAAACGCTACGCTTGAGCAAGGCACTCTTATCGTTAGAAAGCTTTCTCAAAACTAGACTAATATTGACAAACCTAGCGCTTGTACCTATTGATTAATAATGGGAGTGGAATAGATGGCTGCTGCATAAGGTCATCTGCGTGATAACAATAAAGGTGTGATGAGTAGCTAACGCTATTCGTTGTAATACATCATTTTGAACGTGTCACCGATGAAAACAGGGAGCATTACTTGGTAAATGCCAGGAGGCAACAACATGTCATCATTGACTTCGCAACAAACTTTGCAAGCGTTTTACCTCGGTTTATTTGGACGAGCAGCTGATCCGGATGGCTTTGATTATTGGTCCTCTCAAATAGACAGTGGTGCGATTGAGCTCGCTGATGCATTAGGCGCTATGCTGCAATCCGATGAGTTTGCCGAGCGACAAAATGAGCTACCTCAAAGCGAAAATGATGTTTGGATTGACGATATCTACCAAGATTTTTTTGGCCGAGACGCTGATAGTGGCGGCGCTGAGTATTGGTCTTCTTTACTTTCACAGGGTGTTTCTGCTCAAGAGGTAATTCAACGCATTATCCTATCTGCATCCGCAACCGATAAAGAAGCGTTAGATGCGACGACATCTATTGCCCGCTTCTATACCGAGAATGTTTCTAATACCGAGTATGACGCTGACCAACCCCTTATTCAGCAAGGCTTGCGTAGTAACGAGCAGTTGTACAGCGATCTAGCTGCGTTAGACGCAACCTACGATACGATGGCGCTTGATCAAGTGGGTGAGTCTATAGAGGGGCGCCCGCTTTATAGCGCCACTGTGGGTGAGGGCGAACGTAAGTTAATGATCGTCACTCAGCAGCATGGCGATGAACCTACCGGCACTGAAGCCGCCATGCTGTTACTGGAGTGGTTGAGTGGTGACAGTGAAGCCGCCCAGGCACTGCGTAGTGAGATTACGGTGACAGTGATGCCACGCGTTAACCCCGATGGGTTTGAACGGTGGGAACAGCTAGCAAATGGTGAGGCCGTATTGGATGACACCATCGACCCAAGAAGAAACTCAGCGGATATGGATTTAAACCGTACCTGGGATTCAAGTGAAGCGATTGACCCGGCGCTTATTCCTGAAGCTTTGGCCGTTCGCGAGGTGTTAGCTGCGTTCCAGCCCGAACTGATTCTGGATTACCATAATCAAAATAACTACCTCAATGCAGAGGGAGAGTTAGAAACCATTTCTGTCTTGTGGCCAACTAATGAGCTGGTGGAAACTGAGATAACCGCTACTGCTCAACAGGCGGCAGTGGCGCTTTCTCAAGGCATCGAAGGTTTTGATTTTGGATCCTTATCATTATATCCCGGTAGTGAAACACCGCAAATAGCGCGCAATGGATTGGGTATTGATGGTGTGCCCGCCTTATTGATTGAGCAGCGCGGTTTGGAAGAGATGGAAATTGCTGCCAGCGGTGAGCTTGATGTTGACTACAGTGCGCTATCAAGCGCGTTGATATTAGAAAGTTTGCTAAGCATGTTGGGTGTTATTACCGCCATGGGAAATGATGAGCTTGAAAAGATCGATCCAGCTTTGGCCACCATGATTCCTGAGCGCGGCGAGCGTATCCCGTATGAGGAAATTTATCTGGAAGGGGTGGCTGAGGATGATGGCGCTATGCTTGCAGCGAATAGTGCAGAAGGGGACTCCGGCTCTGTTCCTAACACTGTTGAAGTGACGGGGGTTGATGCGACAGCGGCTAATGCGGATATGTGGGCCGCTTAATCATTAGGTGCCGGCTCTGACACGTTGGCTGGCTGAAGCTTTATGATCAGATGGCCGAGCGTTGGCTGAGTAATCAGTGCCTCATAGTGGTCGTGGGATGAGGCTATATCGTCTTGTAAGCGATCCATTACATCGACTAATTCATTGCCCAACGCCTGTTTTTGTAAAGATGTTGGGGGCATAGTGATTGTCCTTGGAAGGTGAGTGCTGTTTTGTTAAGCAGTACTCACTTTTTTATTAGTGTTTACTTCACGCTATCATGCGCGCCTCGCTCGTGGGATCAACAGCGTGTGCCACGATGATGCGGGCCTCATTGGCCAGGACGGAGGACATATAAGCCGACGCAAAGCCGCGTCCACGCTTCTTTCGCTGGCATGGCGGCCTCTGGCTCCGTCAGGCTGACACGAACTATATCGGTACGCTTGCCATGGTGCCGTCGTGCCGCGATCCTCGCATCAAGAACCTGTTCTCAGGCATGCGCTCTATCCAGCTGCTGCCTGGTCTCGTCCTATTCTATTGCTCTAGAGGGGGCTGTAGATGGCGTGTCAGGGCGTCACTGACCCGGGTGCGTGCCGCCTCCTCACAGTGAGAGCAGGCAGCTTTGATCACAGTCCCCTCACCCGCTAGTCATGCGGTGGATGTCGCAGTGCTGGCCAGAACGGTACGTGTCTGCGCTTCGAAAAACTCCTGCGCCAAGGCGTGTTCATATAGACAGATATACCGCCCGATATTGGCATAATCGGGAGCGATGCCTCCGGTCACCCACATGCATCCCAAATCAACACGTGCCAGCCGTTCCAGTGCCCGCAGTGATGAGACCCCATGCGTGATCCCATAGAGAATCAGCCCCATCATCGCGCGTGGCGCATAGGGTGCCGTCCTGTGGCGGCATAGCGATCCTCGAAGGTTGTCCTGTCTTGGGCATCCAATAGGTCAGCCACCACAAAAGGAGCGCGAATGCCGGCCTGCCTCAGATGCTCTTCAAGCGGTGTCATGCCCAGGAAGATCTCCGTGGCATCACCGTGCAGAAAGCGTCGTGCCGATAAGGTTGCTGTGACGCGAGAGGAGGAGGTAGAGGAAGCAGGCGACACCTGAAAAAGCGAAAACTGCCTGTCATCAGGCGTGGGCATGCAGGCAGTCGTCGCGGTAAGCTCTTAGGCAAAAGAGAAATCACTCTAATGATTTGTCCCTTTTGCGACACCCTCTTTAGGGAGGTGAGGTCGTCAAGAAGCGAATCACTTTTTGTACAAAACCATCAATTATCACCACCCTACATCAGAACGGTGCATTCGTTTTGATCAAAATGCGCGTCAAACCTCGTACTTTTAGTGCGTAGGAAGGATAGCGCGAGGCGCGAAGCGCCTCTTTGATGACATGCTATATTTAACACGCTAGATTTTATCCATGACGACCGTACACCGCGCCTATCGCTACCGCTTCTATCCAACGCCTGAGCAGGCCGACCAGCTTGCTAGGACGTTTGGCTGTGTCCGGTACGTCTACAACCACTTTCTCCGCCAGCGTACCGATATCTGGTTCGAGCGCCAGGAGCGCATGAATTACAATGCCACGGCAAAAGCGCTTACCACGCTCAAGAAGCAGTCGGACACCGCGTTTCTGGCAGAGGTGTCTAACGTTTGCTTGCAGCAATCGCTCCGGCATCTGGATCGAGCGTTTAGCAACTTTTTCAAAGGTCAGGCGCGGTATCCCACCTTCAAGAAAAAGCAGCGCAAGCAGTCGGCTACCTATATGGCCAACGGCTTCCGCTGGCGCGACGGCCAGCTATGGCTCGCCAAGCATAAAGAACCGCTGGACATTCACTGGAGCCGTCATTTTTCCGGTCAGCCGACCAGTATTACGGTGAGCTGCGATACTGCTGGTCGCTACCACGTTAGCTTTTTGGTGGAAGAAGCGATCACGCCGCTCCCCGTTACACCAAAAATGGTGGGCATCGACCTGGGGCTGAAGCACCGCGTCATTACCAGCCACGGCGACAAAATTCCTAACCCACGCTTTTTGCGTCGCACCGAAGGCAAGTTGGCGCGGGCGCAGCGGCAGTTAAGCCGTAAGCAAAAAGGCTCCAACAACCGCGCCAAGGCACGGCATCGGGTATCCAAAATACATGCCAAGTTGGCCGATCAGCGCCGTGACGCCACCCACAAACTCTCCACGCAGCTTATTCACGAGAACCAAGTTATCGCTGCTGAGAGTTTGCAAATCAAAAACCTGCTGAAAAATCGCTCACTTTCAAAGGCCATCAGCGACGTAGGCTGGCAGCAGCTCACCCAGCAACTGGCCTACAAAGCCGAACGCTACGGGTGCGATTTCGTCCAGATCGACAAGTGGTATCCCAGCTCGAAGCGCTGTTTTCACTGTGGGCACATTGCCGAGAAAATGCCGCTCACTATCCGCACCTGGGATTGCCCTGGCTGCGGCACCCAGGATATTGACCGCGACATAAACGCTGCCCGCAACATTTTGCAGGCGGGCAAGGCGATTCTGGCGGGCGCCGACAAGCTGCGCCAGCATGAAACAACTACCGTAGGGCTTACGGGAGGTTAAGCCTGTGGAGCTTGTGTAAGACCGGCGGTGCCATCACCAACGGCAACGGGCTATGAAGCAGGAACCCGGAAGGCGACAACCGGGAATCACCGCCCTTCAGGGCGGTGAGGAGGTCAAGAACTTAAACTAGTCATTGAGTAGCTTGAACTCCCCGTTGAGTGCGCGCTTTCTGAAGCAGGTAATACATTGTCTTCAGTGTATGTATATACAAAACGTTAACGCGCAGTACGTTGGTATCGCTCGTAAGCCCGCCATCACCTAGCCGGTGGGGGCGGGCGTTTTTGTTTTTCGTTTTTGGTGTCAGACTTGTCGGGCGATGTGTGTTTGGTAAAGCGGAAGGCCGCTCTCAAAATGGAAGCATGGTTAGGCGTCAAAGTCCTCACCAACCCTCTTAAGTTCTCACCAGCCCCCTTGGCCTTCTAACAAACTGCGGGTGTTGTTATTTAATGGCAGGCGAAAATCGGCGCTGCCGAGCACCATGGCGTCGCCTGCTCTTACCACACGCGCACTCACGTAGACATAGTCCTGGCCTTGCGCATAGGTACCCATCAGGATAGAACGGGCATTGTGCTGGGCGCTTAGGCGCTGCACTTGCCGGGAAAGAATCAACTCTCCCACGCTCTCTTCAATAAACATGCTGTCACGCATTTTGACTTCGCGTACTTCCATGCCCTGGCGCGAGAGTGCTGATGCCATGATTTCAGAGCTAATTCGCCCAAGCGTGGATGATTGGCTCAAGTTGTCGATGCTGACGAAGGTGGCGGCAATCATGGGGCTGTAGCGCGTCAGTTCCGGGTTGCTGGCGATCATCTGTTCGGCGGCGGCGTGCACCAATTCAGAAAGGTCGGGTTCCGGTTCCGCAGGGGGATTGTTAGCATTACCCAGCGTGCCGCAGCCAGCCAGCAACAGTAGTGCAATGCTCATGACCGCAATACGGGTGAAAGAGTGCGCTCGCCGTGTAGTAAAGAGTGTGTTCAGCATGAAATTACCACGTATCAGTAAGAGGAACGGAGGGTGTGGTAGGCGCCTGGGGCACACGATGTGGGGCATATTGACGTCGATCGCCCGCATTAATGTAGTAAATGTTGGACGACGAGTAGAGAATTCGTTCGCCATCGATAATCTGGGTCGTCACAATGATCTCTTCGTTACCGGTATAGGTCCAACTGCCGCTGGTGGTATCGGCGAGCATACCCGCAGGGATTAACGCCAGCGCTGGCTCGCTCCACTGATTAAAGGGAATGGTGGCCACGGCGATACCGGCGGTTAGCGCAGTGAAGGCGCCTACCGGCGGGCGTACAAAATCGCGATCCCGATGTTCGACCACTTCGACATCAATGGAGATATTGGCGCTGTTGGCAGTGGGCACGGTGGTGAGGTTGGCGCCGCGTGAAACCAGTTCACTGGTAAGCAGCGTGCGAAAGCCACGCCCAAATTCACCGCCGCTATAGGCGTGTAAGTCACCCGTGTCGGCTTCTGTAATATGTAAATCGCGATTGCGAACACGCTCACGTTGCAAAATGCTGGTAGCTTCGTGACGGGCGAGCACGTCCCAGTGGTGGGCGGCCTGCATGCGTTGCTGCTCGGTATAGGGGTAAGTCGTAGCAATGGGCGCTTGTGATGTATTGGCATAGAAGCAGCCGCTGAGCATTAGGCTCGCCAGCCCCACGCTAACAGGACGTATGAAATAGGGTAAACGACATAATAGGGGACGGGTGCGCACCTGCGGGTTCCTTTTTGCTACAAAACGGCTTTTGATAGACTGTTCGCTATGCTTAGTTTGCCATGCCTAATTCGACGTACCTAGCGCTAAGTGCCTAGTCCTAAATACATCATTATAAATGCCTAGTACTAGGTTCACAGTACCTAGCTAGAAGTACCTGATTAGATCTAACTAGCTAAATCGGCCAAGAGGTTCAAAACTTGAATGAGCGATAATACCAATGCTTGAAGATCACCGCAGCGGTCCACGCCATGATTCGCTGATGTCGGCCTATCGTGAAAGTGATAGCAACAGCGGTTGGATGATTAGCTATCTGGATATCATGACGTTGCTGGTGGCTCTCTTCGTCGTCATTATCGCCGCAACAGGGGCGAACCATTCTGAGTGGTTGGCAGGGGATACAGCAATTGACGCTAGTCAATCGTCATCACCTTCGCTGGATATCCCTTTGCCTGAGTCGTTAGCTAACGCCATGCCTGACCGCGTTGATAGTGCCGCCTGGAGTGGTGCAGGGCTGAGTCCGATGGCGGTGAGTGCGTCGCTGGGGGTGGCTGGCTTGCCTAAGCTGTCTCGGTTACCCCGGCGGCGCGTTAGCGTTGGTGTACCACCGTTGTTGGCCGCGCCGAAACCTGTTGAGCCGACCATTAACCTCCCTAAACTGCTAATGCCTGCGGGCAGTGATGATTTTTCGTCGCCTCTGGCGGATTACATGGTGGTGTTAACTGACCGGCCCCCGGTAAATGTGCAGGTAGTCAGCGATGAGTCAGTGGCGGGTGCCCTTGCCCTGAACCAAGCGCTTTCCCAGCGCGTTGAGACGTCTACGTATCTGCCCGACCTGGAAGGTGTTGAAGTATCACGAGTAGAAGAAGGCATTAGCTTGCGTGTGCAGGATCAATTGCTGTTTCCTTCGGCGACAGCTGAGCTAACCAACGACGGGTCATCATTAGTCGGCAGTTTGCTGGAAACGATTCAGCGCTATGATGGTGAAGTGTGGGTGGAAGGCCATTCGGATAGTCAGACGATTAGCACCGATGAGTTCTCTTCCAACTGGGCGCTTTCAAGTGCGCGCGCCATCGCCATTGTTGAGGCGCTGGAAGCGGCGGGCGTCGATGCTGAGCGCCTACGAGCCGTCGGCTTGGCAGCCACAAGGCCGCTGGAAAGCAACGCTAGCGCAGAAGGGCGGGCTCGCAACCGGCGGGTTGAGGTGGTTATTCATGTGGAGTAAGGGTCGGTTTGGGTGTGTTCAGCGAACGAGAAAATCGCCTAACTCTTCGTAAAATTTGAATTTAGAATCTGCCGACAGTAGCTGTGCCTGATGATCTAAAGCTGTCGCGATAATAATACGATCCTGTGGATCACTGTGATGCCTTGGCAGCGAGACAGCACGTTCAGCGATGGAGGGTGTAATGGGTAAAAGAGCGATGCTTGATGCGTCAAGCGCCTGCTCGAACCACCATTCCAGCGCGCAACCTAGCTCAATGCGCTTGTGCTCAACTAGCCAGGCCACCTCAAACAAACTGATTGCACTTACCCCGACACTGACATCGGTTTCAATCGCATCACGCCAGTGGTGCTTTAGCCGCTCGTCGCCAGACATCCACCATAGCCAAACATGGGTATCTAGCACTTGCATTAGGTTAAATCCCAGCTTGAGTCTGGCACTGTGTCTAAAATATCTGCTTTAAAAGCAATGGGCGGCACTTTGGCTGGATAACGCTGAATGGTTGTCTCATGATCAGGTTCAGCACTATCTTCAGCTAAAACAATAATTTTCACATGACGATTTTTCAATTTTTCAAACTGTGGAAGACGGATGTATTCGTTTTTGATATCTGCTTCAAACTCGATGGCGTACATGACAAACCCTCAGAAAAACCTTTGAAATTCAGAATAGCACATTTGAAATTCAGGCCCTAGATTGCTTCACTGCATTCGTAAAGCCGTGTAAAGGGGTAAAGAATAAAGGTAGAAATTGATAAAAAAACCCGCCAGGGGAGGCGGGCATGAAAGGGCTTGGCTCACTGCAGCCCACTGGTATCAGGTGAGGGGTGTACAAGATCGCCAGTGGGTACAATTACAGTATAGCTATTTTTACGACGTTGCCAAGTGCTGTGTAAGTTTTTTAGTGGTTATCGACGGGGAAGTGCACTGATGTGCTTCATGCTCTTTGTTGGTGCACTAACACTGCGACTTTTTGGTGCTTATATAAGGGTCGATTTACTTAGTTACTAAAATGCCGTGTAACCTACTGCTGTTACTACGCTTCTCTGTGTTGGCTTACAACTTGCTATGCTTTTCATAGCCAATGAATAGCTGGCTATCGCCATGGGGCATCTCAGACCACCGTCTTGACGATGCGCTAAGACCGAATAGAGGTAGCGCCATGCCTGAATCCAATCATTTTTCAGTGCCACTTTCCCCACCGCATGCCCAATCGCCAGCCCCCGCTGACCTTGCTTTGCAGCCGCGGCTGGTAGTGACCGATTTAGATGGCTCGCTGCTGGATCACCATAATTATGATTTCAGCCCCGCCGCGCCATGGCTTGCTCGTTTAAAACAAATGGGCGTGCCGGTCATTCCGGTCACCAGTAAAACCCGTGCGGAGTTGATTCCGCTGCGCGAAGCGCTGGGCCTAACGGGTACGCCTTTTATCGCTGAGAATGGAGCGGTGATTGGCTTGCCGCCCGGTTGGTGTCATGCCCGTTTAGACCGCCCTGGTGGCGGTCGCGATGGCGTGGTGATTAAACACCCTGGGGTAGATATTGGCTTTATTCGTGCGCGCTTGAAGGTGTGGCGCGAGCGCCTGGGGTTTCAATTTACCCGAATGGGTGAGCTGAGTGTGCAGGAGGTCATGGAGCTGACTGGGTTGGATGAGTCCCGCGCCCGTGATGCGCGGCAGCGAGAAGGCAGCGAGCCGCTGTTGTGGAAAGACAGTGACTCAGCATTAGAAACCTTTCGGGCCGCGCTGGAGGGAGATGGCCTACAGCTAACACAAGGCGGGCGTTTCTGGCATGTCATGGGACGCTCCGCGGATAAAGGCAGCGCAGTAGAGTGGTTAGTGAAACGCTTTACGGCATTAAGAGGCCGAACACCTCTCTCGCTAGGGCTGGGGGATGGGCCAAACGATATCACTATGCTTGAGGCGGTTGATCAAGCCGTCGTCATCCGCGGTTGCCACGACTTAGTCGTTGAGCCGCGTAATACTTCGCTATATCGCACGGAAGCAACAGGGCCGACTGGCTGGGCAGAGGGGGTTGCCCACTGGTGGGGGCGAGATGACCGCCGTTTAGCGACGGCGGAGAAAGATGATGCTGTGGTTTGAGAACAGACGTTATTTGAGAACGGTTCGGTATTTGAGAACCGTTCCATGAATCCAGGGAGGCAAGCGCGTCAACTACCCCCGCCTGAAGGCGGGAGCTTGTGACAACACGCTGGGTTGACCAGGGAGAGCGGTAGCCAACCCGCTACGTTGATAACAGGTCGCCAAAACTCACCGGCAAGTGCTTCCTCAGCTTGCCGCTCTGAAAGGTCAGGATCATGCGGGCGCAAGGTAAAACGCCGAAGGTCTTGATCGCTGTTGGCAGCGCTATCGTCAGCAGGAGCCGGTTATCGACATTCCCGAGGGGAGACGGGGCGCACGCCTCGCGACACAAGACCCGTAAGGGTATTTACACAGGAGAAAATCGCATGGCGGTTTTCGTAATAGACAAACAGAAGCAACCGTTGATGCCGTGCAGCGAAAAGCGCGCCCGCTTGCTGCTAGGGCGCGGTCGTGCCGTGGTGCATAAGCGTTACCCGTTTACCATTCGACTGAAAGATCGGGTGGGCGGAGACATGCAGCCGCTACGCCTGGGCATTGACCCTGGCAGCAAGACCACTGGGTTGGCGCTGATGCGCGAAACCGACACTGAACAGCGTCATGTGCTGTGCCTGTTTGGGCTGGTGCATCGTGGGTACCAGAT
>JGI24516J20058_1000454_pt1 | contig 13277 bp, 9 predicted proteins | sample LinPmetageLP39_FD_20058 | JGI IMG/M metagenome (IMG submission 20058) | reverse complement strand
GGTGATGATGGAGCCCGGCTCCATATCAAGGGTTTTTAGGCTTTCTTCAAAAAGTTCGGCAAAGCTTTCGCTCATTTGGAATCCTGTAAATTAAGTATAAAGGCAGCTACCGCCCAGCCGCTCAAGAGCGCGCCGTTCAGCGACTTACCCGCCACGCCACCAGCTTGCGTGGGTTGATGGTATCAATGCTCTTTCCGGTTTGGCTGGTTGCCCGGATAGAGCAGCCTGATCAGCCCAAAAGGTCGCGTTTTTGCGCTTCCTGATGAACCATTTCAAGTACTTCTTCAATGCTCATTTGCGTGGAATCAATCTGGATTGCATCATCAGCCGGCCGCAATGGCGCAATGCTGCGATTCATATCCCGATCATCCCGCGCAACAATCTCATCGAGAAGACTCGCCAGATTAGCAGTTTCGCCCTTTTCGAGCAACTGCCGATGACGCCTACCTGCACGTTCTTCGGCACCGGCGGTCAGATAGATCTTCAATTCGGCGTCGGCAAAAACCACGGTGCCCATATCACGGCCATCAGCAACCAGACCTGGCGCCTCGCGAAAGGCGCGCTGACGCTGCAGCAAAGCGGCCCGCACTCCCGGTATAGCCGCAACCTGTGACGCACCAGCCCCCACTATTTCAGTGCGCAGCGCGCGAGTCACTTCTTCACCTTCCAGGATGATGTGCTGCTCGCGGGCATCTTCAACTGCGACAAACTGCACATCCAGATGCCCGGCCAGCATTTCCAGCGACTCTGCATTGGTCAAGGATACGCCATGATTAACGGCGGCAAAGGCCAAGACTCGGTACAGAGCACCCGAGTCCAGCAGATTCCAACCCAGTCGACTGGCGAGCAAGCCGGCGATAGTGCCCTTTCCCGACCCGCCGGGGCCGTCGATGGTGATCACCGGAATAGCTTGTTCAGTCACGCGTTCTCCTCCAGACGGACCCGCATGCCGACGCCTTGCGCCAGACCAACGAAGTCCGGGAATGATGTCGCCACATTGGCGCAGTCCTTAATGTGTATCTCGCCCTCGGCGCGCAATGCCGCCACTGCAAAGGACATGGCGATACGATGATCACCGTGACTTTCGACGCTGCCGCTACCAATGCGACTGCCATCGATCACGATGCCGTCCGGCGTAGGCTCTGCTTTGACGCCTAGTGTAATTAAACCATCAGCCATAACCTGGATACGGTCAGACTCCTTGACTCGCAACTCCTCCGCACCACGCAAAATAGTGCGCCCTTCAGCACAGGCAGCAGCGATAAAGAGTGCCGGAAACTCGTCGATAGCCAAAGGCACCTGATCAACGGGAATTTCGATCCCCTTGAGCGGCGCGTAGCGTACCCGAATATCAGCAACCGGCTCACCGCCAACTTCGCGCTCGTTGGACATCTCGATGTTGCCGCCCATTTCGCGCAGGATATTGATGACTCCGATACGCGTGGGGTTGATACCGACGTGCTCCAGCAGCAGATCAGCGCCTTCACAGATACTCGCCGCAACCATAAAGAAGGCGGCGGACGAAATATCTGCGGGCACATCGATCTTGCAGGCCTGCAGCTTGTGACCAGACTCGATAGTTACCGTTGCCCCATCGACCTTGACCGGGTAACCAAACCCTTTGAGCATACGCTCAGTGTGGTCGCGCGTCGGCGCAGGCTCGGTCACCGAGGTACTGCCGGAGGCATACAAGCCAGCCAGCAGGACGCACGACTTAACCTGAGCACTGGCCATTGGCATGCTGTAGTCCATACCCATCAGGCGACCAGTACCCGATATACGCAGTGGCGGACGCCCCTCGTCAGCGGTCTCGATTTTGGCGCCCATCTCACGTAGCGGCTTGGCCACACGCCCCATGGGACGCTTGGACAGGGACGCATCACCGGTCAGCACGGTATCAAAGGTCTGACCCGCCAGCAGACCTGACAGCAGGCGCATAGAGGTACCGGAGTTACCCAGATACAGCGAACCGGGTGGTGCCTGTAGCCCTTGCAGGCCTACCCCGTTAATAGTCACGCGGCCATGATGCGGACCTTCGATCACCACACCCATGTCGCGGAAGGCCTGCAGGGTAGCCAAACTGTCTTCGCCTTCCAGAAAGCCTTCGACCTCAGTCACGCCTTCAGCCAGCGAACCCAGCATGATGGAGCGGTGAGAAATGGATTTATCGCCGGGCACGCGAATCTGGCCCTGCACCTTGCCGCCGGGACTGGCGACGAAATTAATGGATTTAGTTTGCATAGGTTCCATGTAGGCCCGGCGGGCCAAAATAGTACTGAAATGCTCACGCGCCGACTTGGCTCGGGTAAATACGCCCAACAAGGTATTGGCATCCCGGCTTTCGACCGCATCGCGCAAGCGGCTCAAATCCTGAGTAAAGGCATCCAGGCTGCGCAATACGGCGTCCCGGTTGGCCAAAAAAACATCTCGCCACATCACCGGATCGCTTGCTGCGATACGGGTAAAGTCTCTGAACCCGCCAGCGGCATAGCGGAAGATCTCCAGATTTTCGTTACGCCCGGCCAGGGTATCGACCAGAGAGAACGCGAGCAGGTGCGGCAGATGGCTGGTCGCGGCCAGCACTTCATCATGATCGGCCATGCTCATCTGCTCTACATCCGCCTGCAGCGCCTGCCAGCATTGCTGCACCAGCGCCAATGCCTGCTTACTGGTGTCCTCAAGCGGGGTTAAAATAACCTTGTGATGCTTGAACAGATCAGCTCGCGCCGCCTCGACACCACTTTTCTCTGAGCCAGCTATCGGGTGCCCCGGCACGAAGTTGCTTGGCACCCGCCCGAAGACCTCTTCCACCGCTTTGACCACAGCACCCTTGGTGCTGCCCACGTCGGTAATTACGGCAGTTTGCGATGGCATCGCAGCAAGCTGCTCGAGCACCGCGCGCATACCCAATACGGGCACCGCGAGCATGATCATATCGGCGCCCGCCACAGCCTCTGACAAATCAGCCGTTACCCGGTCAACCACACCCAGCGGCACCGCCTGGCGACGCGCGACCGGATCCAGATCACAGCCCACTACCTCGGTGCATAGGCCGCTCTGGCGCATGCCCTTGGCAAATGAGCCGCCAATCAGACCCAGACCGACCACCGTCAGGCGTCCGATTATGGGAGTTACCGATGACACGTCGGTTACATCAACCACTGATCAGTGCCTGCTTGAGCACGTCGAGGAAACGTTGATTTTCGTCCGGCAAGCCCACAGTGACGCGCAAATGATTAGGCATACCGTAATTGGCGACCGGACGCACAATGACCCCCTCACGCAGCAGGGCCTGAAAGACCGGCGCAGCTTCTCGTCCCAGATCGATCGCGAGGAAATTCCCTCTGGAGGGAATCCAGCCAAGCCCCAGCGCTGCGCAGCCATCTTCCAGCTGCTGCATGCCCAGGCGATTGATGCGACGGCTTTCGATCAGATAAGCCTCATCCTGCAACGCCGCCAGCGCTGCAGCGAGAGCCAGACTGTTCACGTTGAAGGGCTGGCGCACGCGATTCATGGCATCAGCCACCTGCGGACTGGAAATGCCATAACCGACCCGCAGCGCAGCCAAGCCGTAAGCCTTGGAAAAGGTACGCGAGACCAGCAAGTTGTCGTACTGACTCAGGTAGTCGACGCCATTAGGAACGTCATCCGTCTCAACGTATTCGGTATAAGCCTCGTCCAGCACCACCAGAACGTTCTCCGGGACTTGCGCCAGAAAGGCTTCAAGCTCATTACGTTCGATCCAGGTGCCTGTCGGGTTGTTGGGATTGGCAATAAAAATCAGCTGCGTCGCATCGGTAATAGCCGCCGCCATGGCAGGCAGATCATGCCCCCAGTCACGCGCAGGGACCGCTACCGCTTTGGCGCCGACAGCCTGAGTCACAATGGGATACACCGCAAAGGCGTGGTCACTGAAGATAACTTCATGCTCAGGCCCCACGAAGGCACGGGTCACCAGCTCGAGAATATCGTTGGAGCCATTGCCCAGCGTCAGATTCGAGGTCGCAACGCCCAGCTTGGCGGACAGCGCTTGCTTGAGGGCGAAGCCATTGCCGTCGGGGTAGCGTGTCATCTCTGCCAGGGCTGCTGAAATAGCTGCCTTGACCGCCGGACTGGGACCCAGCGGATTCTCATTACTCGCCAGCTTGACGATATCCTGCGCACGCAGGCCAAACTCACGCGCCAGCTCTTCTACCGGCTTGCCTGGCACATAAGGGGATAGTTTTTGTACGCCCGGGCGCGCCAGAGCGAGAAAGTCACAAGTCATACACAAGCCTCAAGCTACAAGCGACAAGCTACAAGCGACAAGCTGCAAGCCAGGCCGCCGCATCTTGCAGCTTGAGGCTTACAGCTTGTCGCTGACGTTTCAAAGTACCGCTTTTGGGTAGGACCCCAGTACCTTCAGGGCCACCGAGTCATCGTTGATCTTTTCCAGTACGTCACGGATCAACGGATCATGCTGGTGGCCGAAAAAGTCGATGAAGAACACATAGGTCCACTTACCGCTACGCGACGGACGGGTTTCGATCCGACTCAGATCGATGCCGTTCAAGTCGAACGGCTGCAGTAGTTGATGCAGGGCACCCGGCTTGTTGCGCATGGAGATAATGACCGAGGTCTTGTCATCCCCCGTTGGCGGCACTGCCTGACTGCCGATGATCAGGAATCGCGTCGAATTATCCGGGCGATCCTCGATCTTCTCGGCCAACTTGGTCAGACCGTAAAGCTCAGCGGCCATATCACCGGCGATAGCGGCGGAGTTCCATTCGCCTTTGACTCGCTTGGCGGCCTCGGCATTACTCGCCACCGCTACGCGCTCGACGTTTGGATAGTGCGCGTCCAACCATTTGCGGCATTGTGCGAGCGACTGCGAATGCGAGTACACGCGGGAAATCTTGTCTGCACGCGTGTTCTCACCCACCAGCAGGTGGTGGTGAATGCGCAGCTCAACTTCGCCGCAGATGACCATGTCATGCTCAAGAAAGCTGTCCAGCGTGTGATTGATGGCGCCCTCAGTAGAGTTCTCCACCGGCACCACACCAAACTGCACGGCACCCGCGGCCACTTCACGGAAGATCTCGTCAATCGCCGCCATTGGCACACTGATCACCGAGTGACCAAAATGCTTCAGCGCTGCTGCCTGGGTAAAGGTGCCTTCCGGCCCCAGGTAGGCCACCCGCAACGGCTCCTCCAACGCCAGACAAGCAGACATGATTTCGCGAAACAGGCGCGCGACTTCTTCGTTGTCTAACGGCCCCTGATTCAGCTCCATAATATGCTTGAGCACCCAGGCTTCGCGCTCGGGGCGATAAAACACCGGTTTGGCATCCGCCGGCAGGGACTTCTGCTTAACCTGAGCTACTGTCTGCGCGCAGGCTGCGCGCTCACTGATCAGGTCGAGAATTTTTTCGTCAATCGTATCGATGCGCTTACGCAGCGCCTTCAACTGGTCTTCATCTGACATGGAAATCAACCGTGCTGCTGTTCGAACTCGGCCATATAGGCCACCAGTGCATCTACTGCGGCTTCAGGCACCGCGTTATAGATGGACGCGCGCATACCACCTACCGACCTGTGGCCCTTTAGATTCAGCAAGCCGCGCTCTTCAGCGCCAGCCAAAAAAGGCTTATCCAGTCGATCATCGGCCAGACGGAAGGGAATATTCATCCACGACCGATCAGCGATATTGATCGGATTGCTGTACATTTCGCTGGCATCGATGGCGGCGTACAGCTTGCGCTGTTTGGCGTCATTAATGCGTTTCATACCCTCGAGACCGCCCTGCTCCTTCAACCAGCTAAATATCAGGCCGGACAGGTACCAGGCAAACGTCGGCGGCGTGTTGTACATGGAGTCGTTCTGCGCCGCTACCGCGTAATCCAGCATGGTGGGACAGCTTGCCCGTGCATTACCGAGTAGGTCTTCACGCACGATCACCACTACCAAGCCGCTGGGCCCAATGTTTTTCTGTGCGCCAGCGTAGATCATGCCGAACTGCGAGACGTCAATCGGGCGCGACAGAATGTTCGAGGACATATCCGCTACCAGCGGTACGTCACCCGTCTGGGGCACCCAGTTGAACTCCAGGCCACCAATAGTCTCGTTGGGGCAGTAATGCACATAGGCTGCGTCTTGCGACAACTGCCAGTCGTTCTGGCCCGGAATAGCGAAGTAGTCATGGGCTTTTGCGCTGCCAGCAACATTGACCGCACCAAACCGCGAGGCTTCGTCGATAGCCTTGCGTGACCAGATACCGGTATCAATGTAGTCGGCAGTGCCGCCCTCATGCATCAGATTCAAGGGAATCTGCGCAAACTGCTGACTGGCGCCACCCTGCAAAAACAACACTTTATAGTTGTCCGGAATCGTCAACAGGTCGCGCAAATCCTGCTCGGCCTTTTGCGCGATACTGACGAACTCGTCGCTGCGGTGACTCATCTCCATCACCGACAAACCCTTGCCCTGCCAGTCCAGCAGCTCAGCCTGAGCCTGCTGCAAGACCGCTTCCGGCAACGCCGCCGGACCCGCACAGAAATTGAACAGACGCTTACTCACGATTACTCCTGATCATCCAAGGGTTGTTGCTCATCGTCTTCACTGGCGGCAACAGGCTCAACCGGCAGAGGGTTACCCTCTTCATCCATCTCGACCATTGCCTCAAGCTCCTCTTCCGAGGGCTCCTGCACACGCTCCAGACCGACCAGCTTCTCGTCTGCTGCCAGACGAATCAGCATCACGCCTTGCGTGTTGCGCGACAGGCAGGAAACTTCGCTGACGCGGGTACGAACCAGCGTGCCCTGATCCGAGATCAACATGATCTCCTCGCCATCAACGACCTGTACTGCGCCGACCAGCGGCCCGTTCCGTTCGTTGGAGACCATGGCGATAACGCCCTGACCACCACGTTTGTATTGCGGGAAATCTTCTACCGCAGTGCGCTTGCCAAAGCCGCGCGACGAGGCCGTAAGAATCTGCGAACCCTCCTCGGCGATCAGCATGGAAACCAGATTCTGGCCTTCGGCCAGACGCATGCCGCGTACACCGCGCGCGGTACGACCCATGGCACGCACGTCGGTCTCTTTAAAACGAGTGACCTTGCCACCGTCGGAGAACAACATGATTTCGCGCTCGCCATTAGTCAGCGCGGCCGAAATCAGCGTATCGCCCTCTTCCAGGTCCAGCGCAATCAAGCCCACGCTGCGTTGACGACTGAACTGCTCCAGCGGCGTCTTCTTGACGGTACCTTTGGCGGTCGCCATGAAGATGAACCAGCCTTCGGTGTACTCATCAACCGGCATCATGGTGGAAATGAACTCACCTTCCTCCAACGGCAGCAGATTGACCAGCGGGCGACCCCGCGCGGTGCGTGATGCCTCCGGGATTTCATAGGTCTTCAGCCAGTAAACCTTGCCGCGGCTGGAGAACAGCAACAGCGTGGTATGGCTGTGCGCAACCAGCAGATGGGAGACGTAATCCTCATCCTTGACACCTGTCGCGGCCTTGCCACGACCACCGCGGCGCTGCGCCTGGTAATCAGCCAGCGGCTGACTCTTGGCGTAGCCACCGTGAGAGATGGTCACTACGCGATCTTCTTCGGTGATCAGGTCGGCGATGGTGAGATCCATACGAGACGCAACGATTTCAGTGCGACGCTCATCACCGTAGTTGTCGCGAATCAGCTCCAGTTCCTCGACGATCACTTCCATCAGGCGTTCCTGGCTGTTGAGAATGCGCAGCAACTCGCCAATCTGCTTGAGGATTTCCTGATATTCAGTCAGTAGCTTTTCATGCTCAAGACCGGTCAGGCGATGCAGGCGCAATTCAAGAATCGCTTGTGCCTGCTCTGGTGACAGGAAGTACTTGCCTTCGCGCAATCCGTACTGCTCATCCAGTCCATCCGGGCGGCAGGATTCAGCACCGGCGCGCTCAACCATCTCGACTACCGCACCTGGCTCCCAGGCTTTAGCGATCAACGCCACCTTGGCCTCAGCTGGCGTAGGCGACTTCTTGATCAGCTCGATAACCGGGTCGATATTGGACAGTGCAACCGCCTGGCCTTCGAGGATGTGGCCACGCTCACGCGCCTTGCGCAACTCGAACACAGTGCGACGGGTAACCACTTCGCGGCGGTGACGCACAAAGGCATCCAGCAGCTCTTTCAGATTGAGGATGCGCGGCTGCCCATCCAGCAGGCCAACGATGTTGATACCGAATACACCCTGCATCTGTGTCTGTTGATACAGATTATTGAGCACCACTTCGGCCACTTCGCCACGACGCAGCTCGATAACCACGCGCATGCCGTCCTTATCAGACTCGTCGCGCAGCTCAGAGATACCTTCAATCTTCTTCTCTTTGACCAGCTCGGCGATCTTTTCGATCAGACGTGCCTTGTTCAACTGGTACGGCAGCTCGTGAATGATGATCTGCTGACGACCACCCACCTTGTCGATGTCTTCAATTTCGCAGCGGGCCCGCACGTATATACGGCCACGGCCGGTGTGGTAGGCCTCTACGATACCGGCACGGCCATTGATAATGCCCGCAGTAGGGAAGTCTGGGCCGGGGATATGCTCCATCAGATCATCGATGGTCATATCAGGGTTGGCGATCAGCGCCAAGCAGCCGTTGATCACTTCAGTCAGGTTGTGTGGCGGAATATTGGTGGCCATACCGACCGCAATACCGCTGGACCCGTTGATCAGCAGGTTGGGAACCTTGGTTGGCAACACCGCTGGAATCTGTTCGGTGCCGTCGTAGTTGGGCACCCAGTCGACCGTTTCCTTATCCAGATCGGCCAGCAGCTCATGGGCCAACTTGGTCATGCGGATTTCGGTGTAACGCATGGCGGCCGCGTTATCGCCATCGACCGACCCGAAGTTACCCTGACCATCGACCAGCAGATAGCGCAACGAGAACGGCTGGGCCATACGAACGATGGTGTCATAGACAGCCGAATCACCGTGCGGATGGTATTTACCGATAACGTCACCGACCACACGGGCCGATTTTTTGTAGGGCTTGTTCCAGTCGTTGTTCAGCTCGCTCATGGCGAACAACACCCGACGGTGCACCGGCTTGAGGCCGTCACGTACGTCCGGCAAGGCCCGCCCGACGATCACGCTCATGGCGTAATCGAGGTAGGACTGTTTCAGTTCGTCTTCAATACTGACTGGAAGGATTTCTTTGGCCAGTTCACCCATGAAACGGCATTCCTTTTATTGTCGGCAACTCATTGATGCCAATAGCATTATTCAAGCGCACAAGGGGGATGACAGCGCTCACCTGCGAAGGCGGCGGCGATTTGGCCGCAACACCGTTCAACCCGCCCGTTCAAAGCCGCACAGGATACCACAGACAGACCATGGGCGGGAGCATAAAGCAGAGGCTAAAAAGGCCCCTGAGCGCGCTCAGGGGCTGCTGGCTCAATGCAAGCGGTGATGACTGAGCAAAGCGGCCAGCTTTTGCTCGTCCGGACGTTCGATTGCGCCCTTCTCGGTGACAATCACATCCAGCAGGTCAGCCGGGGTCACGTCAAATACCGGATTACTGACCGCTATCCCGGTATCAAAATCACGCTCACCGAATTGCAGCAACTCCCGACTTGAGCGCTCCTCCAGCGCCAGGTCGTCGCCCACCTCCAGCGCCAGGTCAATGCAAGAGCTGGACGCTACGACCATAAAGCGCACGCCATGATGCATGGCCAGCACTGCGAGAGCGTAGGTGCCTATTTTGCAAATAGCGTCACCATTGGCAGCAATGCGATCTGCGGCCACCACCACCCAGGCAATGTTTTGGCTCTTCATCAGGTGCGCTGCAGCGCTATCAATATGCAGCTGCGCTGGAATCCCGGCCTGCGCCAGCTCCCAGGCGGTCAATCGCGCGCCTTGCAGCAAGGGCCGGGTTTCACTGACATACACCTGATCAACCAGACCAGCCTCATGCGCCGCACGCACCACACCAAAAGCGGTGCCATAACCACCGGTAGCCAAAGCCCCGTCATTGGAGTGCAGCATGATTTTCTGCGGCTTTTTTTGCCGGCGGCCAATCAGTTGCATGCCCAGCCGTCCCATACTGCGGTTAGCCTCACGATCGCTTTCATGTACAGAAATGGCTGCCTGCAACAGACGCGCCGGCACATCCTGTGGCAACGTCAACTTACGCAGGGTTTCACGCATGATACCCAGCGCCCAGGACAGACTGATCGCGGTTGACTGTGCGCCTTCGAGCATGTCGAAATCCGCCGCCAGCGCTGCTTCCCAATTGTCACTGGTGCGAATACGCTGCGCGGCCATGGCAATGCCATAGGCCGCAGCAATACCCATCGCCGGACCACCGCGCACTACCAGGCTGGCGATAGACTCGGCCACCTCCGCTACATTATTACAGTCGCGATAAGCAATTCGATCAGGCAGCCTGCGCTGATCCAGCAAACGCAGATGGCCATTGCCCAACCACTCGATGGATTCCAGCGATACCTGCTCACTACTCAATGTTTTGGACTGCAGCATAGCGAGCTCCCCTTGTTCCGCTTAAACCGATAAACCCTGTTCTCGCTCGATCCTGCTTTGACAGTGCCAACCCGAGCCAATCCAGCCGCGCAGCCATGATACTCAGCTTAATCCACTGCACGCCCCTACAGCCTAAGGTTATACTCCCGAGCATGAAACAAGACGAACTCGACATGACAACTCTACCCGACGAACTCGACCTGCTGATCCTGCCACGCTGGATAGTACCTGTGGTACCACGTGGTCTGGTGCTGGAGCAGCATGCCATAGCCGTGCACCAGGGGCGCATCATTGCGCTGCTACCAACAGACAAGACCCATGAGCTAAACGTACGCGAGCGGCGTGAGCTACCGGATCACCTGCTGATCCCTGGCCTGGTCAATACGCATGGCCATGCGGCTATGAGCCTGTTCCGCGGCCTTGCCGACGACCTGCCGCTGATGTCCTGGCTGACAGACCATATATGGCCTGCCGAAGGTCGCTGGGTCAATCCCGACTTTGTCCGTCTGGGCACTGAGCTGGCGATTGCTGAAATGTTGCAGGGCGGCACCACCTGCTTTGCCGATATGTATTTCTATCCTGACATTGCCGCAGCCGCCGCGATGGATGCAGGCATCCGCGCACAGTTGGCGTTCCCGGTTATCGACAACCCGATTCCCGGTGCACGCGATAGCGCAGAAGGCATCGCCAAGGGCCTCAAGCTGCATGATGAAACGCGCCACAACGAGCTGATCAGCGTTGCCTTTGGCCCGCATGCGCCTTACACCGTGGGCGACGAGACCCTGACTCGCGTCCGCACCCTGGCTGACGAGCTGGACCTGCCGATTCACATGCATATCCACGAAACCGCCTTTGAAGTGGAAGAGGCCGTGCGCCTCACCGGCATGCGCCCACTGCAACGTCTGCAACAGCTGGGCCTGCTTAGCCCGCGTCTGCAGGCAGTCCACGTCACTCAGGTCAATGACGATGACCTCAGGTTGCTCAGCGAGCATGGTGTGCAGGTCATCCACTGCCCCGAATCCAATATGAAGCTGGCCAGTGGCGCCATGCCGGTAAAACGCCTGCTGGATCAGCAGATCAACGTCGCACTGGGCACCGATGGCGCTGCCAGCAACAATGATCTGGATATGCTGGGCGAAATGCGCAGCGCCGCCTTTCTGGCCAAGCTGATCGCTGGCGACCCGACCGCGCTGGATGCCCACGCCGCGCTGCATATGGCAACGCTGGCCGGCGCCCAAGCGTTGGGGCTGGCGGAAGAAACCGGGTCTTTGGAGATCGGCAAGTTCGCCGACCTGGCAGCGATCGATCTTTCCGGGCTGGCACAGCAGCCAACGTACGAGCCCGTTTCACAACTGCTTTATACCTGCAACGCTGCCCAGGTGTCTGATGTATGGGTAGCCGGCAAACAGAAGCTGCTAGCAGGGAAACTCTGCTCATTGGATATCGGTCCGATACTGCAGCAGGCCAGTGAACTGGCCACACGCATTCGCAAAGGGGATACACATGAGTCTTAACGTTGATCGTGCCGAAATAGCCAAGTTCGAAGCGCTAGCCAGCCGCTGGTGGGATCGCAACAGCGAGTTCAAGCCGTTGCACGAAATCAATCCGCTGCGCAGCAACTGGATTGACGAGCGCGTGCCTTTGGCAGGCAAGGAAGTGCTGGACGTCGGTTGCGGCGGCGGCATTCTGGCCGAGGCCATGGCCCAGCGTGGCGCTACGGTCACCGGCATCGATATGGGCGAAGCGCCCTTGTCGGTCGCGCGCCTGCACCAACTGGAGTCCGGCGTAGAGGTCAATTACGAGCAGAGCACCGCTGAGGAGTTTGCCGAGCAACACGCCGGCCGCTTTGACGTTGTGACCTGCCTGGAGATGCTCGAGCACGTGCCCGACCCCAGCTCAGTGATACGCGCCTGCGCCAAGCTAGTGAAACCCGGCGGACACGTCTTTTTCTCGACCATCAACCGCAACCCCAAGTCGTTTCTGTTCGCTATCGTCGGCGCCGAATACGTACTGCGCATGCTGCCACGTGGCACCCATGAGTTCGCCAAGTTTATCCGCCCTGCCGAGCTGGGTGGCTGGTCGCGTGAAGCCGGGCTGAACCTGCTTGATATGACCGGGCTGACCTTCAATCCCATCACCAAGATTTACAAGCTGGAGGCCAATGTCGACGTCAACTACATGATCCATTGCCAGCGTGGAGCTGACGCCTGATGCTCACCAGCGTTCTGTTCGACCTGGATGGCACCCTGCTCGACACCGTTGATGACTTCATGGCCATTATCGACGCCATGCTGCAGGAACACGGCAAGCCAATGGCTAATCCCGCACTGGTGCGCAGTCAGGTGTCCGACGGCTCGGTTGGCATGCTTTGCGCTGCTTTTGCCATGCGTCCAGATGGCGCTGGCTTTGACGATCTGCGCGAAGACTTCCTGCGTCGCTATACGCAGCAACTGGCAGTCCACACCCGCCCCTTTCCGGGCATCATGGACCTACTCGACTGGCTAGACGCCGAAGGCCTGCCGTGGGGTGTGGTGACCAACAAGATGAGTCGTTTCAGCATCCCACTGATCGAGGCCATGGGGTTGGCAGAGCGCTGTGGCAGCCTGATCTGCCCGGACCAGGTTACGCACGGTAAACCCCACGCTGAGCCGGTGCTCAAAGCCTGCGCAGAGCTGGGTGTAGAACCCGGCGACTGCGTCTTCGTCGGCGACCATTTGCGCGACATTCAGTCTGGCAATGCAGCCGGAACCGCCACTGTCGCCGCGC
>JGI24516J20058_1000450_pt1 | contig 13369 bp, 16 predicted proteins | sample LinPmetageLP39_FD_20058 | JGI IMG/M metagenome (IMG submission 20058) | reverse complement strand
GCGGTGCATGCCGAGAGCGTGATGTATCTCGTAAATCCCACATCACGAAAAATAGTCGCAAATGACGAAAACTACGCTCAAGGCGCGCTAGCAGCTTAAACACTGTTAGCTTCTTGTCTGGCCCCAAGGTGATGTGCCTATTCATCACTGAGGGGATACGAGCTAAAGCTGATAGGATCGCGTTTGGTGGTGTCTTCTCGCCAAGCGCTAAACTTTAGAAGGCTCGCGTGGCTGAATCCTGATCGTCGGAGTCAGTTGCGTTAAACTAAATGACGAAATCTAAGCATGTAGAGCCAATAGGCGCGTGCTGGCGGACGCGGGTTCAATTCCCGCCGCCTCCACCACCTACCTAAATTCAGATGCTTCCACATAGGTCTGAATGATGCAGAAAAGCCCGCCCAGTGCGGGTTTTTTTGTGCCTGTATGCTTTCCAATATACCCATACAGCATTGCACACCGTGTATGCCTGTGTGTATGCTTTGCGATATTGTGAACCAGAGGCATACAAGTATGAAACGCTCACAGATTAAGCGCCGCCCGCTGGCTGACACGGTATTGGCAACACTGGAACCAGAGGCCAAGGCATACAGGGAGCTGGACGGCAGCGGCCTTTACTTCAGAGTGAAGCCCAACGGCTCTAAGTCTTGGGAGCTGCGTTATAAGAAGCCAGACGGCAAATGGTCGTGGATTGGCCTTGGTGGGTATCCAGAGACTAGCGGTAGCTTAGCCCGTGAGAAAGCCGACCAGCTTAGAGCAGATGCAGCTAACGGCCAGAACCCCATCGTCTCAAAGCGGACAAGGGAAGCTGAAACCCTAGAAGCAGCCAACAGCACCTTTGAAGCACTGGCGAGAGAGTGGCACACCAACAAGCGCCAGAACTGGACGGACGGCACTGCCACCCGCGTCATTGGTTCACTGCAAAAGCATGTGTTTCCCAAGTTCGGCAAACGCCCCTTCACTGATATAACGCCAATGGAGTGGTTGGAGTTCCTGCGCAGCCTGGAAAAGACCGGGATCATTGAGCAGACCAGCCGCATACGCGCTATCTGCCGGGAAGTGTACGACCTGGCGTTGGTGAGTGGGCGCATCCAGTACAACCCGTTGGAGAGCCTGCATAAGCACTTGACCACCCGCCGGGCAACCAATTATTCCCACGTTAGCAATGACGAATTGCCCGCCCTGCTCCGCGCTATTGGTTCTTACCCCCATGCTGAAGATGTGCGCCTTGGCCTGTTTCTACTTTCTCGTCTTGTTGCCCGCCCATCAGAGCTAAGGGAAGCCCGCTGGGAAGAGTTCGATCTAGATAAGGCATTGTGGACGATCCCCGTGCAACGAATGAAACGCCGTAGAGAGCATACCGTTCCGCTTCCTAAGCAAGCGATAGAAGCCCTTCAGAGACTCCACCAACTGAATGGATATCAGCCACTTCTATTCCCTGGCCGCAGCAACAAGACAGCGCCACGTTCCAACACGGTATTCATCATGGCATTACGCCGTCTTGGCTATGAGGGTCGCCAGACTGCGCATGGCTTCCGGCACATCGCTAGCACGATCCTGAATGAACACGGCTATAACGCTGACCACATAGAGGCTCAGCTCTCGCATGTTAAAGACGGTGTTGCAGGCATCTACAATAAAGCGCAGTACATTGAGCAGCGCCGCGTGATGATGCAATGGTACGCCGATCATCTGGACAACTTGCAGCGCGGCAACGTGGTGGAATTTAAGCGAGCTTAACAACCGAATTGGCTGGCTAGGGCCGATCACCCGAAAGCGCGGAAAACTCCACCGTGTTAGCCAGCCAACCTAATTGGAGTGCGTCGGGAGAAACGCAATGGCGCCGAAAGGTCGTCTACATAAGCTCAAAAGCTGGTTGACCATTTCAGATACGGCTTCGTATCTATCTGCTGTCTTTGAAGAGAACGTAACATCAGCTGATGTGCTTCAGCTTAGCCTAGAAGGTCATCTGACGTTATCAGTTCACCTAGTGAACCATGCCAAGATAAAGCGTGGAACTGTTACCCATCTCAATGATACTGAAATGTTTATACGGAAGGCGGGAGTGAAGTATGCCGTAAACAACCATGCCACGGAGGACGGCGTTGAAGAGGAGGCTCGCAGATTGAGCGGAACGTTTACTATCAGCGAAATAGACAAGTTGAGCGACCAACTTTCTTCAGCACTTCGCAAAGGAGAGTACTTCCTCTGCCCAAGAGGCGATCAAGTTTCGGAAGACAAGTACATTCGCTTTGATTGCGAGGTAACCACTGCCTCTGGAATATGGGATCTTCCAATGGTAGGCGCCGAAGAATTGGATGTTCAGCACTATCTTCAACTCTTAACAGATGGGCCTGAAGTGACGCTGCTGTGCTTGGGAGGGGCATTGCTGGCAGATGAGCATGGCAATCTCTACCAACTTCAAGACTCTTTTAATAGAGATACAGTAAAAGCAACGAAACAGAAGGCATTGAAGGCTAAGGGGTTAGATGCAACAAACGTAATACTACATGATTCAGATATTTACTACCCTGCTGGCAGGTTGCCAGAAGATGGGGCTCTAGTAGTTAGAAGGAAAAACCTAGACGCCTTCATCGCAAGCCTCGATGAACCCGAACCAGCCTTAGGCGTCGATGCTGGCGGCGATGAACTTCGCGCCCTAGAAGCCCTGGGGCTGCTGATAGAAACGATGGCGAAACAATCACACAAGTACCGCGTAGGCGAAGCTGGTAGGCCCAACTGCGCGCAGATAGCCGAGGCAATGAGCCAACAAGCTGACGATATTTACGGTATGAAGCCGCGCACACTGAAAGGCCGACTTGGTGAAGCCCTGACAGCCTGGCAGGAAAAATGCAGATGACGTTCTGCATTTTGCATTAATGCACCTGCACCAATTCTGTTTTGGCTAATACCACCATAAGAACGCAATCCAGCAAAACGGAAGCGTTCATATGAATATCGACGCCCTACCCCAAGACCAAAAGCTAATCACCAAGCCTAATTTATGCCGCGCTATGGATATGACCCGCAGTGGCATAGATAAGCTACTCAAGAACGACCCGACCTTTCCCCGCCCGCTGAAGTTCAGCGATAGCCAGCAGGCTACCTGCTATTTCCCAGTTGCCGAGGTGAACGACTGGTTAGAGGCCAAGCTGGCCGAGCGGGGTGCAGCGTGAGCATTCATCAAACTGATGCTGCCAGCCAGCACGCCCGCATTTTGGCACGCCTTAAGCAAGGGGCCGCTACCACCATCGAGCTGATCCAAGAGGAGAACATTCTCCGACCTGGCGCTCGTATCTGTGAGCTAAGAGAGAAAGGCCACGATATACGCACTCACCTACAGGACGTGATCGACCCATGGGGGCGCAAGCATAGCCGCGTGGCGCTTTATTACTTTCCTACTACTAACGGCAACGCCGTTAAGGTCGGTGCTGCGTGATGACCTTGCAACGCTTACCAATGCCGCTGTATGCTTTTCGTGCTGGCGCAAAATCGTCAGCCGATCTTGGCGGATCGAAACCCTTAAGGCGCACAAGCGCCCCCACCATAGCTGGCGCTTTTTTTGTGGCCGCTATGCGTTATGGCGGCTGTGCGCGAGATGCCTACGGGCATGCCGGTGTCCTTGAGGGCCGGTCCGCCAACTTGCGTACAGTCGCCCCCATCCGATGCTTGGCGGCATCCGGGGACGACTCCAAACCTCAAGGAGTCACACCTATGGCATCACTACGCCTGCCCAACCTAATCACCCACAGTTTATCCAGCCGTGCCGCTGCCCATCGCGCTATGGCGAAAGCCGCCTTGTTCGCTGATAGCAGCACACGCACCCGCCTAAAGCGTTACAACCAACACATTGATAAAGCCCGCCGCCTGAAAGCCCAGGAGGTGCAATCATGAGCAATGCAAAAAACAACCTTGAAGCCCTAGAAAGCCGCATTGGCCTAATGTCTTCACTTGCCAATATTATCGCCATCGACCGTATGCGCGATGCCAATGAAGGAGAAGCGCCCGTTCTGAATGACTACTACTACGGTGCGCTGATAGAAGCCATCGAAGTGGTGGCCGATAGCTGTTACGAGCAGCTTGATCACCTTGATGAGAAGGTTAAGCAGGGGGCAGACCAATGAAAACCCAAGCCCAAAACCTGAACCTACTCATACGCGATTTCACCGTTTACGCCTTCGCTGATGATGCACCTCACACCGTGCGCGCTGACTGCGACTTGGCCGCCTTAGAGCAAGCGCCCGTGCCCTGCTATTGCGTGGTGGAGTACCCTAACCCAAAACCCGGCCAGCGCTTTCTTGCAATGACAGGCATTGATGACGTGTTTGAAATCCCAGGCGGCCACTGGTCGAACGATGCCGCTAGTGCCGTCGCAGCGCTCAAGAAGCACCGCACCGATATTGAGGATTGGCAAGGCAAGCGCAAGGGGGTAATTCATGGATGCTAAACACCTGCCCTTCAGCGTTTTGGAACTGGCCAAAGCCAGCGCCCAGCACTGTGAGCCGCGTTCGTTTCAGTACCGTTTGGGCTTGGCTACCCGTATTGAGCGCGTGAGCCAGTGCCACTACAAAGCCGCACACTATGACCCAGGCACCGCTGAGCATGACGCCTACCAAGCAGGTCGTGAGTATGGGAACCGGGTAATAGAACTGCTTGATTCACTACAGCCGGGAGGCTGAAAGGGGAATGTATGGCCGCTATTACGGCAAAAAAAACCCGGCACGATAAGCGCCGGGGGCATGGCCTTCGCCATGAATCAGAGTGCAATCAGTATACCAGCATTGAGCGGGCGCTAGGCGATGCCCTGGCCGCGTATGGCGTCACTGGGCTGGCGATCCGTGCGGATGGTGATATTCACCGCTTCGACACCGCGGACAAGGCCAAGGGCAACCGCAATGGCTGGTACGTGTGCCCTTCGCTGGAAGTGGCCGTTTATGGCTTCTGGCATACCGGGGAACAACACACCGTGACCACTGGTGGTAAGGCTGACCCCGCCGCTGCTGCCGAGGCACGTCTAGCAGCACGGAGGGCACGGGAGCAACGCGAGGCTGAACGCCGCGCTCAACAATACAAGACCGCAGAGCAAGCCCGCCGCTGGTGGGCTGCTGCTGGCGTTGCTGATCCTAGCCATCCTTACCTAGCCAAGAAGCGCCTTGCACCGCATGGCCTACGCCGGCGTGAATCTATGCTGCTGGTGCCACTGTTCTTTGACGGCGAGCTGGTCAACCTGGAACGCATCTTTCCCGATGGTGCTAAGCGCCCGCTGTTTGGTGGCCGTGCTAAAGGCGTGGCCGGGCTGGTAGGCAAGCTGGCTGGCGCTGAGCGTGTATTGATAGCGGAAGGCTGGGCAACCGCGGCTGCGCTTTGTGAGGCTATGAATGTGCCCGTGGTGGTGGCTCGCAATGCGGATAACCTGGAAGCCGTGGCGCGCCGCTTATGCCAACGGCTACCGGATAACGTCACGATCACTATTGCCGCTGATGATGACCGCTTTACTGATGGCAACCCAGGCGCAACCAAAGCCCGGCTAGCTGCGCTCGCTATTGGCGCCAAGGTACTGATGCCTACCTTCTGCGATGACTGCCCGCACTGCACTGACTTTGCGGACGTGGCCTTATGCCGCAAGGAGCGTGGTCTATGAGTTGGCAAACAGACGATAACCTGGACTTGTTTCGGCTGGACGACAGCGCCAAACACGACCCCACCCAAAATGACGTGTCCACGGGGGCCATGGTGTCCAACCGTGACAACCACACGGCTTCTAGCGTGGACACCACAAGGACACCACCCTTTGACCCGTGTCCACCAGACGAGGGCACCACCCTTGGCCAAGAGGTGGAACCGGACAGCATGGACACCCCGACCGCTAAGATACGCGAGCCATTTAGACCCGTCTTTGCCAGTTACTTAACCCATACCCGTTACGGTGTGCCCGGTCTCTACTTCCATGGCCAACGGCAGCCAAGAGGTGATGGTGACCCAGAGCCTTACGATGTATGGATATGCGGGCCCCTGGAGTGTAGTGCAGCGACCCACGACGAGCGCAACGATAACCACGGGCTATTGCTGCGCTTCAAGTCACCTTATGGGGGCTGGCGCGAGTGGGCGATGCCGCTTCACTTGCTCAAGGGCAGCGGTGAAGAAATGCGCGGCGAGTTGTTGAACATGGGCCTTCGGATAAATCCCGACGCCTACAAGCTGCTGAACAAGTACCTGGCGCAATGCCTGCCTGATGACCGAGTGATAGCGGCGACCCGCGTAGGCTGGCACCAGCTTGAAGGTGGGCGCGTGTTTGTCATGCCCCGGCGTACCTTGGGCAGTGTGGAGCTTTCCCGTCGCATTACCTTTCAAAGCGAGTACGGCACCCATGACGATTACGCCCACGGCGGCACATTGGCTAGCTGGCGCGAGCATATTGGGAGCTTATGTAGTGATAATCCGCTACTGATCCTGGCTGTTTCAACGGCACTGGCTGGCCCGCTGCTGGATATGACACACCGCAAGTCAGCGGGTATTCACTTGGTGGGCGATAGCTCTAACGGCAAGACAACAGCGCTTGAAGTAGCGGCCAGTGTATGGGGAGGCCCGGAGTTCATACGCACTTGGCGCGCCACGGGTAACGGCTTGGAAGGCGTGGCCGCCGCCCTAAGCGATACCTGCTTAATACTGGATGAGATAGGCGAGGCCGATGGCCGCGAAATTGGCGCGACCATTTACGCCTTGGGCAATGGCACTGGGAAAGCACGCGCTAGCCGCAACGGCACCGCACGACGCCCTCACCGCTGGCGCATTGCGATCCTATCCAGCGGAGAGCGCACCCTGGCTGCCCATATGAGCGAAGCAGGCCAGCGCCCCAAAGCGGGCCAAGCCGTACGTCTGCTAGATATTCCCGCCAAGCGGGAGTATGGCGCGTTCGATCACCTGCACCACCTAAACGATGGGCGAGCCTTTGCCGATCACCTAAAGAGTGAAGTCGCCCACCACCATGGCCACCTTGGCCCCGCTTTCATCGAGCGTTTGGTGAAGGAACCCCGCGACCTTGCCGCCATGGTGAGCAGGTTTACCGACCTATCCAAATTCGCCACCGATCACCCCTTACAAGGCCGTGCCGCTAAAGCATTGGTGCTGATTGGCCTAGCCGGGGAATTGGCAACCGAGTACGGACTAACAGGTTGGCGCGAAGGGGAAGCATTAGACGCAGCAGAGATTGCGCTAAAAGGCTGGCGCACCTTCCAAGGTGGTGTGCAAACCGAGCATGACCAGATCCTGGTTAGCGTCCGGGCCTTCATTGAGCGCCATGGAGACAGCCGCTTTAGTGACGTAGACGGCGACCCTAAGTACACCCACACCGTACATAACCGGGCTGGTTATTGGCGCGACCACCCGGAGGGCCGCGTTTACCTGCTGACGAACGAAGCCATGAAAGAAGCGTTGCGCGGGTTCGATACTCGCCGGGGGCTGGATGCGTTGGATTCAGCAGGATGGATAGCAGAGCGCGAAGGCGGTAAGCGCTCTGTGCGCGTGCAGATCAACGGTAAGCGTTCGCGGCTATACGCCGTGAGACCGGATGAAGGGGGCGAAAATGAGTCTTGAGAACTTATACCAGCAATACGCAGACGGTACAGACACTGCCAAGTGGACACCGGACACCACGCCGTGTCCACCCCGTGTCCACGCTAAAACCCGCATGGTTGAGCCAAGTGGACACCATGGCCCCCGTGGACACCATCAAATAGATAAACAGGAAGTCAAACCCAAACAGGTGCCCGCCACCCAAGAAGAAATTGCCGCCATCATAGTTGGACTGAAAGCCGCGGGCCGTTCACTTGGGCTAGTGGAAGCGCTGGCGCGTGAGGCCATGGCACAGCTAACACGGGAAGCCGCTGCCGTGTTGGCCGTAGCACTGGATGACGTTTTTGAAGTCGCACCGGATGACGACACCGCCCGCGCCCATTGCCGCCGCCGGCTAAACGATCCACAAGCGCTGAAAGCCGCCAAAGCGGTATGGCCTGACCTACCCCCTACCCTGGTGGCTATCCCTCCGCAGGCAAAGCCCACCGACCCAACCAGCGATGATACGCCGCCATGGCTGCGCCTGATTCATCAGCACTGCGCCTTGGTGCCTGAGGATGAACGGCTACTGACCCGCTGTCTTGGGATGCAGCCGCCACGCAACACCCAGGAAGCCGCACAGCGCTATGTGACTACTTGGCAGCAGGCCGCCGATGCAGAGCTACGGGAAGCCGCCCGCGACAATGCAGGCAGACGCGCCGCTAACAATGAAATCCGAAACATTCGACATGCAACGTAAAGACAAATAATATTCCACAAACCTTTTAAAAGGTTGCCAATTTTATTTGGCAATACTGCAGTTCATCAAGCCTTATTCTTCAACACTCACGGCACCAAATCAGCGGATTAAAAAATGAACGAGCAGACCAAAAACATTGGAGAAAAAAGCTTAACCTTTATCATGGAAGCGACAACAGCTACAAACAGCAATGCCTTTTTAGATGATTACCTTCCTGTTATCTTCGGTGCTGCATTAGGCTTCCTAGCCTCTATAGGGACTACTTTCCTATTATCAAGACTACGACTCAGAGAGGCAAAAAGAGCCATTTCAGAGGAGATGTCAGACATTGTCGAATGGAGCAACAGAACTATTGCAGCCTATTCTAAAATTTGGCAATCAGTTCAAGACAAGCCAAAACATCAGTTATTTAATGACTGCAACCCGCCAATAACAATTTATTTTTCAGCAGAATTCAAAAAGCTCGCTTTAGAAGACACCTCTCTAGTTGTAACCACTCTTAGCAAACCGGAACAACGCTCCATGTTCCGACAAATGTTGGTATGGATAGGTGGATTTTCATATGACAATAAAAAGATAGAACAACTTGACCAAGGGCCAGTTGTCATTAATAGCAACCTAAGATGTCATGAAGTTTCTGAATACTACAAAATTGCACTAATAGATTTAGCTGCGATCAGACATTACGCCAAGTTGTATAATAAAACACAATTCCATGGTCATAAAAAGACTTTAGAAGAAGGCATAAACCTCTCTCAAGTAATCGATAATACTAAGGAAGAGCTTGGAGTAACCATGCCTAGCATTAAAGATGCAGACAGCAGGCCTTAAGCAAAGCAGCCACTGCCGGAATCGAGCAACACGCCCTGTCTCACCACCTAGATCAACAGGGCGGCCAACCTACTAATACTGCTTTTTAACGATTCCAACCTGACAACAAAGACGGTTCATTTACCATGCAACCGCTAAGATTTTTGTGCTGAGTAGCTTATTAATATTTAATGGAAATTAAAATCTCAAGGTACAAAACGCAACGGAAAGGGCAACAAAACGCAACACCTTTGGAGGAACGCAACGTCTGGTCTCCTGTGAAACCTTCACAGGTGGAAAGCCCGCCAGAGAGCAGCCTATTAAGGGTATGATTCAATTCCCACTTTCTCCACCGAATCGGCTCCAAAAAAGGGCCAGCAGTCAGCACCATGTATGCCCTGGTGTATGCCTAAATGAAACATAAAAATAAAAAATGTTTAATAACAGTCAATTAAAAATTCAGTTCAAATGCCGCCGCCACTATAAAAATCAAGCACCTACGGGTGCTTTTTTTTGTTTTCTGATCCTAAATACCCACTCAAGCTAAAAATCGCTTGATATTGTTATGATGGGAGATGAATGACTGGCTTTTTTCAATACTCAATTTCAGCATCTTGAGTCCAAAGCCATGGCTGAGAAGTAAGCCAGCATTCCAAAAACACCCCATCAGCCCGCTATGTTCAGCACATCAGTAGCCTCTTAATACCAGCCACTCGGACGCACCAAGGCACCAGTAGGGTGTCGTTATCCTTATGACAATTTTGGGAGGTGAGCTACTGGGAATAGACCAGGAAACGCGCTGAAGCCACTGCTTTCTTCAAAATAGGTTAAAAGCGTCTTACGCTTATAGCCAATGAACCTAGCAACGGGCATTTCAGCACCATGAGTGTAAAAACTACATTAAAAGAATTTGTCAGCATCCTGGACAAAGCCTGGGAAGGTAAGCGAGCTGCTCAAATGGTTCAGTTCGTTCTCTATCTGGATCTGGCAATGATTTTTGCTGGTCTCATGGGGCTAGCAGAATGGGATAGTAGAAACACCCCCATCCTCAGTAATTTAAACTTTGTGGTCATCGTGCTCGCTTCATTCACGGTCTGGGCAGCGTTCTTAACGCCTATGGCAAGCACAGTTTTTAGGGCTTTCATTCTTGAGATACCGGGCCTCTTTCGCTTGACCCCCTCTGCAAGCCAAGAGCAGCCAAAGGGTTATGTGCATATTGCTTATTATGGAAAAATTGCCTATAAGCGGAATGATCCGCACATGATTGACTACTACCTAATGCGCCAAAAACGGGCGCGCGATTCAGAGGCAGAGCAAAGACGGTCGGGCAATATCCTGTTCGGTACCGCCTTAATCATTCTGTTCAACTCTTTTCCGAACATTATCGGTATTGAAACGACGTCTACTTTGCTTCAGGAAGTAATGGCGTTTATGGGTCTCGAAGTCTATCTAGCAATAGGTCTTCTACTAATTCTATTCTTTTGGCGGGCAACGACGGCAGCATGGTTTGGCGTGCCACTCACGTACATCGAACAGCCAGAACTCTATCGACAGCAACAAGAAGGGGCTCAAGCAGAAAGCAAAGATAAGCCTCCCTATCCACGCGACTAGTACCCTTATGCTCGACAACCGAAACAGCCGACCCCGACGCAAGCTTGGGAAGAATCAACTTATCGCAGGCAATAGCCATCACCTGGGTGATGGCATAGTTGCACGTTATGGGAATAACGCGGGGGTTGGAGAGAGTGGAGGCTGCTTAACGCTTTTCCCTCCACTTGCGCGGATCAATGCGGCCTTCATACATCGGCAATTCCAGCACAGGGTCATCCTCTTGGAACTGAGACCACATGCGGTTCAACCCCGCCGTGCCGAAGGTACGCACACGCTCAACTTCGTCCAAATTGAGTACGTCGGTCAGAATGCCCGAGGTGGCGCCGGGCATTTTCGCGCGGATGCGGCCTTCGGGGTCAACGATCAGGCTCTGCCCCTCCCCCGAAGGTGTGGCCGAATTGGCGCTCACCATATACACCTGATTGAAAATCGCATTGGCCTGCACAAGGATTTGCTCCTGGGCGCGGTCGCAGGTGGTGGTGGCCACTTGGTTGATGATTACCTCCGCCCCCAGCCACGCTAGCTGACGCACCATCTCGGGAAACCAGATATCGTAGCAAATGGCCAGGCCGACCCAGCCTATGCCCGGCACCTCGAACACTTCAAAACGGTCTCCCGGCTGGTAGGGCTCATAAGGCCGCCAGGGAAAGCACTTCCGGTAGGCAGCCACTCGCTCACCTTCGGGCGAATACACCGGCGCGGTGTTGTAAAGGTGCCCGTCCTCTCCCCGTTCGCATACCGTGCCAGGGAGCAGCCATACTCCCAGGTTGCGGGCGATACGTGATAAGTGCTGGTGACGAGGGCCATCGATCGGCTCAGCCGCGGCTTCCAGTTGCTCCCTGCGTTGCTCAGGCGTACCCGTGGCACTACATAGATAGAGCTCTGGATAAACCACCATCCTTGGCTGTTCAAAATCAGCACCGAAGTCGCTCAGGTGTACCGCCAGCTCGGCCTCGAAGTCCAGCAGCTCGGAGTCAATGCCGTGCGGCCGCGAGGCTTCCTGCACCACAAGGACAGGCAAATATCTGGACATGGTAGATCTCCGTTTAAAGGGGCGCTTTTAATGGAGCGGTTGCTGACTCAGGGTCTGATTCATCAAAGGCCACTTCCGGCGGCTCGCGACGGAAGAATCGAGTCAGGTAGGCCAACTGGGCGAGACCGATGGACAGCCAGATCAGCCCAAGAATGAAGGCGTTGATATCCAGTTTACTCATCAGCCAAAGGTTAACCAAAGCACCGATAAGCGGCACCACCATCCCTCTAATCACACCATACTGGCGCTTTGCTTCGGCGTCTTTGCTCACCAGAAAAATCACTGACAGGTTAACCATCGTGAAGGCGATGAAGGCACCGAAATTGATAAACGAGGCAGCCGATAATACATCGAGGAACAAGGCGATAATGCCAATGGCGCCCGTTAACACGATATTGAACACTGGCGTATGGAAGCGCGAGTGCAGCGCACCGAACAGCTTAGACGGCAATACCGCGTCTCGTCCCATAGCAAACAGCAACCGAGAGGCACTTGCTTGGGCGGCCAGACCAGACGTGAACTGGGCGAGCACCATCCCGGCCAGAAAGATAGCGCCAAAGAGATCCGCACCGATGGTGGTGGCAATTTCAAAGGCGGCGGAGTCAGAGTTTACGAAACTACTGCCCGGGTGAACCAGCTGGGTGGTGTAATCCACTAGTACGTAGATACCGCCGCCAATCAGCGCGGTGAGCATAATGGCCTTGGGGATATTGCGCTTTGGGTCGATGGTTTCTTCGGTTAGTGTGGTGACGGCGTCGAAACCAAGGAAAGAGTAAGCGGCCACCGCTGCCCCCGCAGCAATCGCGGTGAAACCAGCCTCTTCACCCAAGAACGGCCCCAGGCTAAAAAGCGCATCAGTGCCACCGGTCGCAAATACGTGACGAATTGAAAGCAGTACGAAGAACGCGATCACCAGTATTTGGAAGACCATCAGCAACGAGTTCACTTTGGACGCGAGCTTGATGCCGTAGATATTCAAGAAAGTGGTGATGCCAATGAAGCCCAGCAGGAATATCCAGCTCGGCACTTCAGGAAAGCGCGCATTCAAATAAGCAGCGCCGATCAACCAAATCACCATTGGCAGAAAGAAATAATCCAGCAGCACGCTCCATCCCACCATAAAGCCGACCCGGGAGTCGATAGCTCTGCGGGCATACGTATAGGCAGACCCGGCTACCGGATAAGTACGCGCCATAATGCCGTAGCTGTAGGCTGTGAATAGCATGGCAACGGTAGTGATGAGGTAAGCAGTGGGTACGGCGCCATTGCTAGTGCTGGCAATCACACCGAAAGTGCCCAGCACGATCAATGGCGTCATGTAGGCGAGGCCAAACAGCACCACGGCTTTTAGGGATAGCGTTCTTTCCAGTTTGATATTGTTATCCGTCATGATCCATCTCCAGGAAACGTTGGTACCGACAGCGGGCAGTCCGCTGAGTCGGCACAAAACGAAGAGGTGGTTGATCAAGCCAGCCATCGAGGCTAGACCAGCTTGCTACCGTTAATGGTCGGCTAATAACCCTCAGTTGCTGGCGTTACAGCTGTCCAGCTAGACTGAGATGCTTAGTCGCCAACCTCTTTAGAACGGTATTGGCAGCTCATCGGAT
>JGI24516J20058_1000448_pt1 | contig 13399 bp, 12 predicted proteins | sample LinPmetageLP39_FD_20058 | JGI IMG/M metagenome (IMG submission 20058) | reverse complement strand
TGCACAGTGCTTTATTTTTAAGCTACAGTCTACTTATTAGTAATGTAAAAGGGATGAATAATGAATAAGCGCAATGTTTGTATAGCTTTGAGCCTACCCCTGTGGTTAAGCGCAGCAATGGTGAATGCTCAGGGTGAGGATGTTGCGCCCTCTCCTTTGAATGTTGCCGTCACTTTCTCCGTGCTTGGCGATATTGTTAACCGCGTGGTGGGGGAGAATGCCAACGTATCCGTACTAACCCCGATTGGCGCTGAAGTACATGAGTGGGAACTGACCCCAAGTAATTTTGCAGCGTTAGAAACAGCAAACATCGTTTTTTACAACGGTTATCAGTTAGAGCAGTGGATGCCCCAGGTGGAAGCAACCCTTATAGAGGGCACGCCGCTAGTGGCGTTAGCTGAAGCTTCTGAGTACCCCACTCAATCCATTATTACCGGCGATATGGAAGGCGATGTCGATCCGCATCTCTGGATGGATCCGCGGGCTGTTGCTTCCTACGTTCAAGTAATCGCTAACGAACTAGAGCATTTACTTCCTCAGCGGGCTGAAGAATTCCAGCAGCGTGCGGAGGCGTTAAAAGAAGAGCTGCATGCGCTGCACGTTGAACTTCAAGAGCGCTTAGAAACGATACCTGACGAGCGGCGGGTACTATTAAGTAGCGAAGCCGCCTTTTTATATTTCTCAGATGCCTACCATTTTGAACATGACGGCATCTGGGGCACCAACGCCGAAACCGAAGGCTCGCCCCGCCAGTTAATGCGCGTGGTGGATATGATTAATGAACGCCAACCCACCGCGCTGTTTTGGGAAAGCACTATATCTGACCGCCATGTGACCAGTTTGGCGCGGGACACGGGCGTGAAAGTGGCTGGGCCTTTATATGTGGACTCATTAAGTGAGCCAAGTGGTGAAGCGGGCGATTACTTCACCATGATGCGCCACAACGTTGAGTTGTTGCGCCAAACATTGGCAACCGAGTAAATAGCGATGGCAACGAGTGTTAGCGATGCCCCAGTGGCGATTGATATCAAAGGCCTCTACGCCGCCTATCAGCGTCAGCCGGTGCTTGAAAATATAAACCTGCGTTTTCCAGCAGGCAAATGGAGCGCTATCGTAGGCCCGAATGGGGCAGGGAAGTCGACGCTTTTTCATGTGCTTACCGGTAGCATGAAGGCGCTGCGTGGCAATGTTCAGGCATTTGATGAGCCGATTTCAACGCACCGCAAAGCGGGGCATATTGCTTATATGGCCCAGCGCGAAGCGATTGAATGGGATTTTCCTGTCTCGGTTTGGGAAACCGTTATGGGTGGCCGCTATGGGCATATGCGTCATGACCCCTTGTGGCGGCGTCTGCTGCCTGCACGTTGGTATGATACCCGTCATGTCGAGGCGGTAGAGCGCGCGCTAGAAGCGGTGGATATGCTGGCGTTGGCGAAACGCCCAATTGGCGCGCTATCCGGTGGGCAGAAAAAGCGTGTACTGCTGGCTCGCACACTTGCTCAGCAGGCCAATATTTTACTGCTTGATGAGCCGCTAGCAGGGGTAGACCCCCCCAGTGAACGGTTGATTTTAGACGTGCTGGCCGGTGAGCGAGAGGCCGGACGTACGGTCATCATGGTCACTCACGATATGCCAGGGGCACGCCGCCACGTCGACCATGTGGTGTTGATCAATCGCTTTATTCGTGGGGTAGGCTCGCCGGATGAGATGCTCAGCGATGCCAAGTTGGCTGAGCTTGCGGTGAGTTCTACCGAGCAGTCGGCCAATGATGTGCAGGTCGAACAACCAGCCTCCTTTACGGCAGCGCAGGGATAACTAACGTGGCAGAATTAATGGCAACACTTGGGCTGTTTGGCGATGCGTTGGTGAGCTGGCTCATTGCCGCCATCATGGTTATTGTTAACTTATTTCCCGGTAGCATTTCAGATGCTTTCCAGTACGCCTTTATGCAGCGCGCCTTATTAACCTCGGTGTTGGTGGGGGCTATCTGCGGTATTTTATCCTGCTATGTGGTGCTTAAGCGCTGGTCACTGCTGGGCGACGCGATCTCCCATGCGGTGCTACCGGGGGTGGCCATTGCTTATCTGTTAGGCTGGCCCTTCTTTATTGGCGCGTTTATTACGGGCGCGCTGACCTCGGTGGGCATTGGTGCGATTGAGCGCCACACGCGAATCAAATCCGATGCGGCCATGGGATTAATGTTTACCGGTGCGTTTGCACTGGGCATTGTGATTATCAGCAAAATCGCCTCCAGCACCCACTTGATGCACATCTTGTTTGGCAACGTCCTGGGTGTTCAGCAATCGGCACTATTGCTGACCTTAGTGGCCAGCGTGATTGCGCTACTGGTGGTGTGGCTCGCTTATCGGCCGTTGCTGCTCTACGCGTTTGACCCCCAGCAGGCCCAAGCATTGGGTTTTAATACCAGCGTGATTCACTACGGTTTGATTTTGCTGCTGACGCTTACCATCGTGGCGAGTTTAGAAACGGTGGGCATTATTTTAGTGGTCGCGATGCTGATTACTCCAGGCGCCACGGCGCACTTACTCACGGATCGCTTTAAAACCATGATGCTGATTTCAGTGGGCGTGGGCGTCAGCTCAGCGGTCATCGGGCTATGGCTTTCGGTGGTGTTGGACGTTGCTTCTGGCGGCACCATTGTATTGGTCGCTACCAGCTGGTTTTTTATGGCGCTGCTATTCTCGCCCAAGCAGGGTGTATTGATGCGTGCTTGGCATCGTTGGCGCATGGGCCAATCTTAGGAAACAGTTTTAATCACTTGCAAAAAAGTAGGCCGTTGCGAAATTTATGGCTGCGCCTGATCGACTGATTCGGAAAGTGATTTCATCTGGTTTTTTACCCCCACGGCGTCCTCTACATCGAGCTGAAAAGCGATGCCCGTGCCAGGTGTCTCGTCAAATTCGCCCACTTGGGCAATCGCCTCAAGAATGTGGCGGCTGCGGTGTTCCTCCGCCAGAAACAGCAGCATATCCCGTTGAGCGGTAATCTCCATGCCAAAAATTCCATGAGCTTTATTTAAACCTTCGCCTCGGGCGTTATTGATCACAGTGGCGCCCGTAGCACCTGCATGGCGTGCGGCCTCGATAATGGCATCGGTTAGTTCGTCTTCCACCATGGCGACAATGAGTTTAAAACGCATCGTGATCTCCTTTTCCTACTAGTTTGCTTTTTAATGGCGTTGAGGCATTGACTGTGCTTCGTCGTGTGGCCCGCCATTGAGCAATTTGGGCATAACCCATTACGGTAATAATAGGAAATAAGCAGGCAAGAGCGATCATGCCAAAGCCATCCATTACCGGGCTGCGTCCAGGGATTTCTGTTGCAAGTCCTAATCCTAACGCGGCAATAATCGGCACCGTTATGGTAGAAGTAGTGACGCCACCTGAGTCAAATGCCAAAGGTATGATAGAGCGGGGGGAGCGAAGGGTTTGTCCAATCACCAACAGATAGGCGGCGAATACGAACCACTGTAAAGGCCAGCCCATTACAATACGCCAAGCGCCTAGCGTGATCCCAAACGCCATACCAAGCGCAACAGCAATGCGCAGCATCAATGGATCAATTGTGCCGCCGGAAATCTCGCCCGCTTTGATGGAAACCGCAATCAGTGATGGTTCGGCAATCGTTGTGCTGGCACCGATCATAAAAGCAAAGATATAGACCCAGTAATAGTCGCTCCAGTGGCGTTGAGCACCCTCGGCTAAACTAGGCAAAAATTCATGGTGGGTGAGCTGGGTAGCCATTAACTCACCCATGGGAAACAGGGCTCGTTCTAAACCGACTAAAAAAAACGACAGTCCTACCCAAACCATCATAAAACCAATCAAGATTTGTGGCAGGTGTTTGACAGGCTTACGAATAACCAAGTATTGGAAACCAAAAACAATCGCAGCAATGGGCAGTATATCCAGCAGCGTCCCCCAGAAAGTGGCGATAAGGGTCATGGAGCGACTCCTGGTATCAGGTGGATGCCAATAATGCCAAATAGCAGTACAAAAATAATCGGCATCACTGATGCCAATGCAATAAGCCCAAATCCGTCAAGCATTGGGCTGCGGCCTTTTATCGAAGACGCTAAGCCTACGCCCAGTGCTGTCACCAGCGGTACCGTAATGGTCGAGGTTGTAACACCACCAGAATCATAAGCGATGCCAATCATCTCGGCGGGGGCAATCAGGGTTAACAACAGTACCAGCACGTAGCCGGCAATTATCATTAAATGCAGCGGCCAGCCTTTAAAAATACGTACTACACCTATTACTACTGCGACGCCGACAGAAGCAGCCACCACCATCCGCAGCGCAAAGGCAAAGCTGTCTTGTGCGTTAATGCTGTTATTGATTAGCCCACCCTGGGCCACCACTTCAGCCGCTCGGGCGGCGATGGCAATCAAGGCAGGCTCGGCCACGGTGGAGCCAAGTCCCAGTGCAAAAGCAAACATCAGTAACCATGCTACTGAGCCCTTTTTTACAAAGGCACGCGCCAAGTTTTCACCTAATGGAAACAGCCCCAGCTCAAGTCCTTTGATAAAGAGTGTGAGGCCCGCGACAACAAACACTAGGCCCAAGGCCAGATCGAGCAAGGCGAGAGAGTCGGGCAGTGGCTGACGGATAACGACAATCTGAAAAAACGCCATCACCAACACCACCGGCGCAAGGTCGCGCAGGCTATCTTTAAATTGTCGGGCAAGCGATGCCACAAGTTCCATTGAATCTTCCGCGTATCAGTAGGAAATGCCGGTAACGCAGAGGCGCTATCTGATTAGGGCTAGAGTATAGGTCTATCAATAGTCAAAAAATTGATCTCGCGCACGGAACATATACCCACTCAAAAGAGTTTGTTGGATTAAATGCGCTTAAGGCAGGCAGAGTGGCATTGTTCAGCAGAGTCGACTGCCCAATAGCAGCAGCGAAGGATCGAGGTTTTGCCACCCCCACCACGCGATAGCCAAGCCGGCAAGTAGCGCGGCTGCTACGAATAGAGTGCCAAGCGTTTTAGCAGCGTTCATGTCGTCACCGTGGTTACCGTATCTTGCCTAAGCGGCTTTTCACTAATAAACCAATGTAGAGCGGCAGCCACAACAGAGAGCACAATGGCTATTTTCCATACCGCATCGTAATTACCGGTAATATCATAAAAATACCCGCCCAACCAAACCCCCATAAAAGAGCCTAGCTGGTGAAATAGAAACACGATGCCGCCCAGCATGGAGAGATGGCGAACGCCGAACACTGACGCCACAATGCCGTTGGTCAGGGGCACAGTAGAGAGCCATAAAAGCCCCATCACGATGCCGAATAGATAAGCGCTAAAAGGACTCAGTGGCAAGAATACGAACGCGGAAATCACCATCCCACGAATCAAATACAGCCAGGTAAGCAGCTTAGGCTTGGACCAAATGCCGCCCATCCAACCGGCAGTATAGGTGCCGACAATATTAAACAGGCCGACTAACGCCAGCACCGTTGTGCCCACCTGCACCGCAAGCCCGTTATCAAATAAGTAGCCGGGTAGGTGTACGGCAATAAACACCACCTGAAAACCACACACAAAAAAACCTAGGCAGAGCAGCCAAAAGCCTTTTTGGCCCGCCGCTTCGTTAAGAGCATCTTTCAGGCTTAAATCAGACGTCGTTTTGGCCGAGGGCTTATCGCGCAGCATGGCGCCAAGCGGAATGATAATAGTGGCAATCGCGGCCATCGCCATCAGTGCTGCTGCCCAGCCAAGCCACTCAAGCAGACCCAGGGTGCCCGGCAGCATGGCGAATTGCCCAAATGACCCTGCGGCACTCACAATACCCATCGCCATACTGCGTTTTTCAGGCGCTACCGCACGGCCAACGGCACCCAAAATGACTGAGAAGGTGGTGCCGGAAAGTCCGAAACCGATCAACAGCCCCGCGCTAACCGTCATGCCCAATGCTGAGGTAGAAAGACTCATAAACAGAAGGCCAAGGGCGTAAAGCAAACCACCCACGACAATAATTTTAGCCGCGCCGAAGCGATCCGCTAGTGCACCGGTAAACGGCTGCGACAAACCCCAGACCAAGTTTTGTAGAGCGAGGGCAAAGGCAAACACGCCGCGGCCCCAGCCTAACTCGCTGCTGAGTGGCTCCATAAACAGCCCAAAGCCATGGCGTAAACCCATGGCCGTGGAGATAACCAAACTTCCTAATATAATCAGCAGCAGCGCATGGTTGCGAACGAGAGCCATGATGTTCTCTTTTATTTGCAGGCTTAGAGTTTACTTACTATCGCACGGCTTGTGGGCGTTTAGAAGCTGCCAAAGAGTGTACCGAGGGTTATTACACTAATCAGTGCCGTAATCGGTAGTAGAATGGTGACCATCGCCACATTGGCGTAGGACTGGCGATGCGTTAGGCCACAAATGGCTAATAGGGTAATAACGGCACCCGAGTGGGGAAGAGTATCCATGCCTCCTGCTGCGAGTGTAGCGACTCGGTGCATCAGCTCTGGGTTAATACCGGCCTCTTGGGCCATGGCAAGGTATTCGCTGCCTAAGGTTTCCAGAGCAATAGAGAGGCCGCCGGAAGAGGAGCCGGTGATCCCCGCTAGCACGCTCATCGCCATGGCTTCTGAAATCAGAGGATTACCTGGAGAAGCAGAGAGCACCGCGTCGCGAATGATTGCAAAACCCGCCAAACTTGCGATGACCGCGCCGTAACCTACCTCGGAAGCCGTGTTAAAAATGGGCAGCAGCGACCCTAAACAACCTTTGTTAACGCTCTCCTTGAGATCCAGCCAGTGTTTCCAGCGGGTGATAATTAGCCAAGCGGACGCGCTGAGTAGAGCAATTAAAATAGCCCACAAACCGCTTTGGCCGGAGGGGGATACATTTTCGAACTCGTCGCTGATAAAGCTTAAATCTAGTGCCGGAAATACCCCGTAAGTAAACAGGGCATTTAAACCAATCACCATGATTAATGGAATGAGCGCCAAGGCCATCGGCATTTGCGTCGTTGGCGCGCTTTCATCACTGCTGTTGGCTTCGCGCTCAGTATGTTGCCCGTAGCCCTCTTCGTTTGACTCCGCTTTCTTTACCCGTGACTGAAGATAGAAAGTCCCTAGCCCCAGCATAATCAGGCCGGCGATAATGCCCAGGCCAGGCGCTGCAAAGCTGTTGGTTTCAAAGTAAGGAATGGGGATCGCGTTCTGTATCGCGGGGGTGCCGGGTAGCGCGGTCATGGTAAAGGTGAAAGAGCCAAGCGCAATCGAGGCGGGAATGAGCCGCTTGGGCACGTTGGCGCTGCGAAATAGTTCGCGGCTGATCGGATAAATAGCAAAGGCGACCACAAACAGCGATACGCCGCCATAAGTGAGTAAGGCGCAGGCCATCACCACGGTGAGTACCACGTGATGGGTGCCGAGTTTTTTGACAATACCGTTGGCAATCGATTGAGCCGCGCCCGAATCTGCCATTAACTGCCCAAACAGTGCCCCTAATAAAAACAGCGGGAAGAACTGGATAACGTAGTTACCCAGCGCACTCATAAAGGTATCGGTATAGATCGGCAGTAGAAACGCGGCATCTCCAGAGAGTAGCACCGCCAGACTCGCCATAAGAGGCGCCAGCAACAGCACCGAAATTCCTCGGTAAGCTAGGAACATCAGTAGCAGTAGGGAAATGAGTATGGCAAGTATGCTCATGCGAGCTCCTAAGCGAAGGTTAATGTAGTAAATGCCGATTCTATAAAAGACAGGATGGTAGGCAGCATTGTGCGTTGCAGCAATAGAGTCTCGACTAAAGTAGTAACGCCTATAGGTAAAGCCTTAGCCTTAGGTTTGTCGTTCTAATCTGCTAAAATCCGCTCCCTTTGCCGTTAACGACCTCTCAATAGCTCTAGGGATCTTCATGAATGCAGTAATTCTTGCCGTGCTGGTAATGGTGGCACTGTCGCTTGCGCGTGTCTCAGTGGTATTTGCTTTGGTGGTAGGTGCGTTAGTGGGTGGTTTAGTGGGCGGTTTATCGCTTGAGCAAACGCTGGATGCCTTTAATGAAGGCGTTGGGGGCGGAGCGCAAGTGGCGCTGGCTTATGCCACCTTGGGTGCCTTCGCGGTGGCTATTTCTCGCTCTGGATTGCCGGATATCCTGGCTAACCGTTTGATAACGCTTTTGGGTAAAGAAACCACTGCCGCCCATCAGGCGCGGGTCAAAATGTTGCTGCTGACGGCAGTACTGTTAGTCGCCATCTCTTCGCAAAACGCTATCCCGGTGCATATCGCCTTTATACCGGTGCTGATTCCGCCGCTATTAACGGTGATGAACCGCTTAAAGCTGGATCGTCGTGCGGTGGCATGTGCGCTCACCTTTGGTTTGACGGCACCTTATATGTTGCTGCCGGTAGGCTTTGGGGCGATTTTTCTTAATGACATTTTGCTGGCCAATTTGAATAGCGCCGGTGAGCCGTTAGGGTTAGAAATTACCCGTGGCATGGTGCCGATGGCCATGGCAATACCGGTCGGTGGTATGGCGTTGGGATTAATCGTTGCGCTGTTTTGGAGCTATCGCCGTCCTCGTGACTATCAGGCGCAAGATATTGCCGCGAATGTGTCTGAAGCTCATGCACCTGCTAAACCGCACATGCTGGGCCTGGTGATGTCGGGGGTAGCGATCGTCGCAGCACTCGGCCTGCAGCTGTATAGCGGCTCAATGATACTGGGTGGTTTGGTGGGTATTGGGCTGCTTTCAATGGGCGGTATTTTTAAGTGGCGTGAAGCAGACGATCTATTTACCAGCGGTATGCGCATGATGGCGCTGATCGGCTTTATCATGATTTCAGCGGCGGGTTTTGCGGAAGTTATGAAAACCACCGGAGAGATAGACGCACTGGTATCGGGAGCCTTCGCGATCTTTGGCGATAACCGTGGCTTGGCGGCGTTGGTGATGCTGCTGGTCGGGCTGTTTATTACCCTGGGCATCGGCTCGTCGTTCTCAACGATACCGATTATTGCTGCGATTTTTGTGCCCTTAGCGGTGCAGTTTGGCTTCTCGCCCATGGCGACGGTCGTGCTGGTGGGTACGGCGGCGGCGCTGGGTGATGCGGGTTCACCCGCGTCTGATTCAACCTTGGGGCCAACTTCTGGGCTGAACGTTGATCGCCAGCACGATCATATGTGGGACAGCGTGGTGCCGACATTTCTGCACTACAACATCCCGTTAGTGGGCTTTGGCTGGTTAGCGGCGATGATGCTTTAAAGGCATTGTTGTAAAAACGTGGCTCTTCGACGCTGGGTGTGGATTCGTCCCCTGAGCTGGGCCAGAATATGACCTCCACAACAGCAGTATAGGTAAGGCATGGACGGCACCCAGATTCTAACGCTCGGCCTGGGCTTGGAAGCGCCCTGGATCCTGAAGGACCAGCACCTGGATACCGCCGTGTCGCCCCACCGTCTGGATCTCTATGTCGAGGCGGAGCGAGGCAGTCTCTACCCCTGTCCGGAATGCGGTAAGGCCTGCCAAGCTCACGACTTTGCCGACAAAACCTGGCGGCATCTGAACTTCTTTCAGCATCACTGTTACCTGCATGCTCGCGTGCCTCGCACGAAGTGTCCTGAACATGGCGTCAAACGCATAGAGGTTCCCTGGGCGCGGCCGGGCAGCGACTTCACTCTGCTGTTCGAGCAAGCGGCCATGTCACTGGTCAAGGAGATGCCGGTGCTGGCCGTCTCCCGGCAGCTGGAGATTTCCGACAAACGACTATGGCGCATCGTGCATCACTACGTAGGGCGCCTGCTGGGTGAGCTGGATCTGTCCAATGTGGCGACCGTCGGCGTGGACGAAACCGCGTCCCGGCGCGGTCATCGCTATGTCACGGTATTCCTCGACATGCAGCGCAAGCAAGAACCGGTTATCTTTGCCGTCCCAGGCTGCGGCAAGGACACCATCAAGGCTTTCAGCGCTTTCCTGGCGGCCCATGGCGGCGATACGGACAATGTGGTCGAGGTCGTCTGTGACATGTCGCCAGCCTTCCTCAGCGGTGTGACCGAGTACCTTCCCAAGGCCGAGGTGACAGTCGACTGGTTCCATATCGTGCAGACCTTCACCAAGCGGCTGGACGAGGTACGCAAGAAAGAGCGCCGCGAGCAAGAACACCCCAAGTCGCTGCGCTGGGCACTGCTGAAGAACCTGGACAACGAGAACCTAACACCCAAACAGCTGGCGGCGCTCCAGGAGTTGGTGACCGATCAGAGCGCTACGGCCGATGCCTGGGTGATCAAGGAGAAGCTACGCTGGATCCAGAAGGCNCCNACGCCCAGAGCGGCTCGGTGGCGCATCACGAACTACCTCAAGGTCATGCAGGCGGCGGTNTCTGAAAAGCCACTNCTGAAGCCNATGGGGAANGCCCTGGCGACNCTTGAGCGGCACGCCGACGCNGTGGTCAGACGCTGGCNCTCGGGACTGACGAACGCAAGACTGGAAGGNATGAANGGTCTGTTNCANGCNGCTCGGTCACGNGCACGNGGCTACCGGAACGAGGCCAACTTNATCGCCATGATCTACCTGATTGGCAGCCCGGTGGGCCGCCTATTCGATCAGGCCAAATCCACATGAAGTGACGAAGAGCCAAAAACGTACTGTTTTAAAGCACTATTTTAAAACATGGAAGGGACAACGCGGGTTGTCCCTTTTTCACGTTTTAATGATCGTTATTTAGGCAGATGGCTTTCAAACGCGCTTAGCAGGCCGCGAAGTAAAGACAACTCTTTGCGGCTGGGCTGGGCGCGGGCGAAGAGGGCTTGAAGCTGCTCTTCGGTGCGGGCGTGGGGCTGGGTTAAAAAACCACTCTCCTGCATTAAGTGGCTCAGATGCGCCTGAAAGTGTAAGAACTGTTCGCGGCTTGGCGGCGTTGCCTCCAACGGGCGCTGGTAACTAAAGCCGCTATCTTCACCTTTACGCCAAGCGCGATGTACTTCATAGGCCAGAATCTGCACCGCCTGGGATAAATTCAGAATGCCGTAGTCAGGGTTGGCGGGAATACTGACTTGATGAGTGCAGCAGCGGATCTCATCGTTTGTCAGCCCCGAGCGTTCGCGGCCAAACACCAGTGCCACCGGTGCCGTTTGTGCGTTTTGAATCACATCCGCCGCCATCTCATCGGGTTCGTCAAAGTGGGGCAAGGGCAGGCTGCGTAACCGTGCGCTAGCGCCGACGATTTGAACGCAGTCAGTGACGGCCTCTTCCAGCGATGTAACCACGCGTGCGTTTTCAAGCACGTCAGTGGCGCCTGCCGCTAGCCGTGTTGCCTCTTCATCGGGAAACTTGCGTGGGTTAACCAGTACGAGTTCGGTTAGGCCCATGGTTTTCATTGCCCGCGCGGCCGCCCCAATATTGCCTGGATGAAAGGTCTGTACGAGTACGATACGGATATGCTGCAACATGCGCTAAGAAGCCCGGTAGCTGTTAAAAATCGCGGCGATGATACCATGCTCGCCTAGCGGTTTGGTGTTCAAAGCGCGTTAACCCGTCGCCTAAAACGCAACAACCCCGCACGAGGCGGGGTTGTTGGTGGCTGCCTTAAAAGCTGGCAGCCTAGAGCAATAGGGCTCAGGGGTGCACTACATCATGCCGCCCATACCACCCATTCCGCCCATGCCACCCATATCGGGGGCTGAGTCTTTCTCTTCTGGATCTTCTGCGATCATGCACTCGGTGGTGATCATCAGACCAGCAACAGAACCAGCGGACTGCAGCGCAGTACGGGTAACTTTAGCCGGATCCAGAACGCCCATTTCGAACAGGTCGCCATACTCACCGGTTTGAGCGTTATAGCCGAAGTTGCCGGTTTCATCTTTCACACGGTTGATGACAACGGCGGGCTCTTCACCAGCGTTAGCAACGATTTGACGCAGCGGTGACTGCATAGCGCGTAGCGCCATGTTGATACCGTGGTTCTGGTCTTCGTTGTCGCCAGTCAGGCCTTGTACTTTGGCCATCACGCGAACCAGTGCGGTACCGCCACCAGGTACGACGCCTTCTTCAACGGCTGCACGAGTAGAGTGCAGAGCGTCTTCAACGCGGGCTTTCTTCTCTTTCATTTCCACTTCGGTGGCAGCACCGACACGGATAACGGCAACACCGCCTGCCAGTTTGGCAACGCGCTCTTGCAGCTTCTCTTTGTCGTAGTCAGAAGAGGTGTCTTCGATTTGCGCGCGGATCTGGTTAACGCGTGCTTCGATATCGCCTTCTGCACCAGCGCCATCAATGATGGTGGTGTTCTCTTTAGACATGGTCATGCGCTTAGCGGTACCCAGGTGATCCAGGTTCGCTTGCTCAAGCGTCAGGCCTACTTCTTCAGAGATAACCGTGCCGTTAGTCAGGATAGCGATATCCTGCAGCATGGACTTACGACGGTCACCGAAACCAGGTGCTTTGGCAGCGGCTACTTTAACGATACCGCGCATGTTGTTAACAACCAGCGTTGCCAGTGCTTCGCCTTCGATATCTTCAGCGATGATGGCTAGCGGCTTGCCTTGCTTAGCAACGGCTTCGAGAACCGGCAGCAGCTCACGGATGTTGGAGATCTTTTTATCCACTAACAGGATGTAAGGATCTTCCAGTTCAACCGTCATGGTGTCCTGGTTGGTAACGAAGTACGGAGACAGGTAGCCGCGATCAAACTGCATACCTTCAACGACTTCCAGCTCGTCTTCAAAGCCACGGCCTTCATCAACAGTGATGACGCCTTCTTTGCCGACTTTTTCCATCGCTTCGGCGATGATTTCACCGATGCGCTTGTCACCGTTGGCTGAGATGGTGCCTACCTGAGCAATCGACTTGGTGTCGGTGCAAGGTACAGACATCGCCTTGATTTCTTTAACGGCAGCGTTAACGGCTTGGTCGATGCCGCGCTTAAGATCCATCGGGTTCATGCCGGCAGTGACGCCTTTCAAGCCTTCAGCGATAATGGCCTGGGCCAGAACAGTAGCGGTGGTAGTACCGTCACCAGCGGCGTCAGAAGTCTGTGAAGCGACTTCTTTAACCATCTGTGCGCCCATGTTTTCGAACTTGTCTTTCAGTTCGATCTCTTTGGCGACAGAAACACCGTCTTTAGTAACGGTCGGGGAACCGAAAGATTTTTCCAGTACCACGTTACGGCCTTTTGGGCCGAGGGTAACTTTTACCGCGTTGGCCAGAACGTCGACACCGCGGGCCATGCGCTTACGAGCATCATCTGAAAACTTAACTTGTTTAGCTGACATATCTGCTACTTCCTAAATTGAATGCAAAACGTGAAAGTAAATAATCGAGGCGCTCATCAATCAAATGTGAGCCGCAACGACTGTTAGCCTTCAACAACCGCAAGAATATCGGCTTCGCTCATGATCAAGACTTCTTCGCCGTCGACTTTTTGTTTCTC
>JGI24516J20058_1000412_pt1 | contig 14119 bp, 10 predicted proteins | sample LinPmetageLP39_FD_20058 | JGI IMG/M metagenome (IMG submission 20058) | reverse complement strand
TGCATTGAAGATATTGTTGAACCCGAATTTTAGCCGCGTTCCATCCAGTCCGGTGTTGTTGTTGATGGTATAGCTGATTGAGGCATTCATGGTGAACCAGTCATCCACACGGTAAAATGCGCCGGTATCATTTTGCACTGCACCAACATCAAATATCTTCCCAACATACCGGCCGAACAGGTTGACCGCGACCGGACCGGAGCGCCAGTTCACCGATCCGCTAAGCCGCCATTTCGGTCGACCATCCAGTTCGAGTTGCTCGCCAAAGCCTTCCGGCCGCAACGTTGCAATACTGCCTGCAGAAACTTGCGGTATTGCAGCCAGCAGATCGGGCAGGTCCGTCAGCAGCGGCAGTCCGTCCGCACCGGGCGTTTGGAAAATACTCTTCAGGCGCGCGGCATTCAGGGTAAGCTTGAATTTGCCGATGCCAAAATCCGGAACGGTATAGAAAAGACCAAAATCGAAGCCTTTGCTGACCCGGGAATCCAGATTCCGATAGGGGTTCAAAATCTCGATGACATCACCGGCCGGCAGGATGCCGGTTCCGGCGTACAGATCGAGCTGGTCTGCATCCGGATCGGCGCGGACAACATTCGGATTGCTCCGGCCTTGCAGCCGCTCCACCAAATCCAGATACAAGGCATTTTGAGCGCCAAAAATCCCGACAATGCCAGTCTGCTTCACGCGCCAATAGTCAGCCGTCAGCGTCAGTCCCGGAATGAATCCCGGAGAAACGACGACGCCGAAGTTGATGCTCTGGCTCTTTTCCGGGTCGAGATCATTGCCCGTCCGATAATCGACAACCGATCGGGTACCGCAATCCCCTGCATCCGTTTCAATGCCTTTAATCAGTTCCGCGACACATTCCACGGCTGGCCGTTCGGAGTTCGAACGGGTCGTGCCGGTATCATTGACCTGGATCAGATTTGGCGCCCGGAATCCTCGCGACCATGCACCGCGCAGGATGAGACCTGAAAACGGTGTCCAAGAAGCTGCCGCTCTGGGAACAAATGTGCTGCTGGTATCCGAGAAACTTTCAAAGCGGCCGGCCAGCTGCAAGTTTAACGAATGGACCAGCGGAATTTCCATATCCTCCGATATCAAGGGCACGAAAGTTTCGACAAAGGCGGAATATACTTCGCGATTACCGCTGGTATCCGGTGTCGGGCTACTGCCTACAACGTCACTGCCGTTAGTCGCACCGGTAACGGCGTTGGTGAAAGTGATGGTTCCGTCCAGTCTGGAGTCACGATCATCCAGAAATGTCTCGCGACGAAACTCTATGCCGCCAGCGAGGCCGACATCACCGCCTGGCAGGGTGAAGATATCGGGCCTCGAGACCTTGAAATCGGCCAGAGCCAGTGTCGTTTCGCCTTTGCGGAACACGTCAATCGCAATATCTTCCAGAACCTGGTCGTTGCTCGGCGTGCAATCGCCAATATTCACATTGTCGAGGCACCCTCCATTGAACGGGTTATAAGCTGTTGCATCATTGCGGTTGATTGCATCCTGAAGCAGGCTGCTGGAAATCCGGTTGCGGGCCAGATCGGTTGTGTTGGCTTGCGAATAGAGAAAACCGGTATCAAAATCCCAGCCCCACAAATCACCTTTCAAGCCTGCGACCACACGATAGGTGTTTTTTGTCACCGTGATATTGCGCGGTCCAGCATCGATTACGCGGTAATTTTCGAGCAAGAGGTCGCGGCCGGAATCGCTGACCCCAGAGCCCAAGCCATCGAGCCGGTTGGGATTGGGAGACCCGTCGAGCAGCGTCGTTGCGCCCAGAGGGTTATAGTAAGCCGATGACAGCACGCCCAGCGGCACGGCAGTCAGTGGTCCGCTCTGCTCCCGAACACGGGTTGACTTGGATCGATAAAAGGATCCTTCGGCATAAAATTCTACGGCATCGCTCAATTCATGGTTGAAGAGCGCAGACACATTGTAGCGATCCTTTTCGGAATACAGGCTCCGGTCGGTGTTTGAATCATATCGGAGATCCGCATCCACGCTGGACCCGTTATCCGCACAAAGGCCGCCGCCAAGATTAACAGAGCGCGTGTCTCCGTCCGACAAGAAACTGCACGGCTGGATGTGGAAATCGTCATCGCGCACAGCCCAGATATTGCTGGATGTTGCGCCCGATCCCTGGATATCAAACGTCGCCCATGGTGTGTCCGAGGTTCTGTTGTGAAAATTGGAATCGCCCTCGAAATCCGTTCCTTCGACAAATCGTCGAAGATCGCTGCTCGAGGAATAGTCGCGCATTGACGTCGGTGCGCCGTTTTCATGATAATAATAGCCATAAAGCGTGAGGTTGCTGCGGCCCTCGTTGAAATCAAAACCATAGCCGCCGCGAATGCTCGAATTGAACAGGCTGGTACCCATGGATGCAGCATAGTTCGCACGCAAGAATCCACCGTCCAGATTGTCCTTCAATATCGTGTTCACCACACCCGCAACGGCATCGGCGCCGTAAAGTGCAGATGCACCGTCCCGTAAAACTTCGAGACGGCGGACGGCGCCGGGTGCGATTTCATTCGTGTCCGACGATACGACCGGAACAAAAAGTTCGGTCTGGAAGCCGGGGTTCAGAACCATCCGGCGACCATTGATCAGAAGCAGTGTGTTACCCGTTCCCAATCCGCGCAAATTGATCGAAGCGATGTCGCCGCGCGCCGCATTGGGGCTATTCGACTGGCTGCTCTGGTCATTGAACTCAACCGTGCCGGCTTGCGGGATGGCCCTGAAAAGCTCGTCACCGGAATCCGCGCCCGTGGTTTCAATTGCCTCCTCGTCAAGCACCGTCACCGGGAGAATATCGTCAATTTTCGCGCCCTTGATCTGCGAACCGGTGACCACAATAACATTTTCACCGATTGCAGCATCCTGTGCCGCCGCATCTTGCGCCGCTGTATCTTGTGCGAATGCTGTACCAGCCCCCGTTGCAAACAATGCTGTTGTGCACATTAAAGCACAGATTCGTGTTCTCGATTTTGACATTTCTGCCTCCCTGTTTCGGCGACCCCGGCCGGTTTTAATTTTATGCGGAACACTGATTTTTCCAGTTGCCCCGGATTGTTGTGGCATAAACGCAACCGCATTGGCAACGGCGGGGACCCGACATTTTGGGGCCAAAGTTATAGACCAAGGCTATGCCTTCGCCGTCAGCAATATTTGGGATTCCGGCTAAATGTCAGTCAATTCTGGCTTGAGGACATCAGTTTGACGACTTTTGAAAGCGCGGCCAGGCAGCTTTCGATCAATTCAGGTTGCTGGCTGTCCCTGTGGCTTACCGCGCACACAGGAAGTATCAGGGGATCGACAAAATGATGCTTGGTCAGATCATTCTCTGATGAACTGGCCGCTGTATATTGGTCGACAACGGATATACCAACGCCCTTGCTGACCAGGGACAGCGCAATATGATAGGTATGAGCCGTAACTACTTCATGCGGGGTAATTTGGCGATCGGCCATAGACTTGGATAATAACACGCCAGCAGGGCCGCTGTCCTGTAGACCAATGAAATCCGCTTGATGCAGGAAACCGAGATCGACCTTTCCTTCCGGAATCCCCCCATAACCGAAAGGCGCGACCAGCAATAATTCGGCATCGCCAAGCCGTTTACTGGAAAGGCGCTCATCGTCCTCATTGCCAAAGCCGATACAAATATCACATCTTTTTTCCAGCAACGACAAATTCATCTCGCTGGAATGCAGAGTTGTCACTTCAAAACTCATCTCCGGATCGGCCAAGCGCATGGTCGCTATACACTCGGGCAATAGATCCAGACTGAGCGAGGGCAGCACACCAAAGCGAATATGCCCGCCTTTACGCTTTCTGATATTCTGCGTGGTCCGGTCAAAAGCGCTGATACGTTTATAAATATCCTCGATTTCCACGAACAGTTCATCGGCAGCGGGTGTAGCGAACAAACGGCCCTTTTCCCGCCTGAACAAGGCAAATCCCAGCTGGTCTTCCGCATATCGGAGCACCTTGCTGACCGATGGCTGGGACACATGCAGTTCGCGGGCCGCGCTGCTGATCGATCCCTCTCGATAGACGTGATAAAATATTTCAATCTGTCGTAACCGCATAGCCTGTCATGGCATTTGCCATCGCGATTGGCAAACTCAGACGGCAAGATCGGAGCATCCGCGCATTTGCGAATGAACGGCTGCTTGCAGGAGCCGATTTTCATCAGGCTGAACAGATGGTGTTGTCAGAGAATATTGACTTCTCGATATCGCCATTGGCCTTAACGGGCCCAACCACTGGAGATCAGCAGCCGGCCTATTTCGAGGCGCTATTCATCACAGGCAGAGTCGAACCCTTCGCGGGGGACAGCGGCCCAACTGGTATCCTTACGGAGATGTCTGCCGATGCCTGCAAAGCGAAAAAATAGATTTGCCTGCCGATATCCGAAATTCTCGACAAATGCCGCCAGACCAACGCGGATCAGGTCACTTGCCGACGGTGTGCGCTTCAGCTGCAGTTCTTCCAGCGCCAACGTTCCGATGCTCAGGCCCGACCCGAAAAGAACTGTCAGACAAAGGAAAAGTATAACCATCGTTGGATCCATTACACCGAGCAAGAGCGCAGCGGGTATGACCAGATAGCCGATCAGTTCGGCCGGTGGCCCGATGACATCCTCGACGACGATTTGCGGCATGGAAAGCATGCCGATCCGGCCGTAGCGCGGGTTGAAAATCATCCGGCGATGCCGGAACAGGGTTTCCAGGGCACCCTGTTGCCACCGCGCACGCTGGTTGCGGAGACCGCCCCAGGTCGTTGGTGCCTCGGTCCAGCAAACGATTTCCGGAACGAAGCCGATTTTATAGTCCCGTTTATGCTCGCGCATATAGCGATGGATGCGGACGATGAGTTCCAGGTCTTCTGCGACCGTTTCATGTTCGTACCCACCCACTTCGATCAGAGCGGACCGCCGGAAGATGCCAAATGCTCCGGATATGAGCATTAGCGAATCCCCCTCGGCATTGGCAACCCGGGCGGTGAGAAAGGCGCGGAGATATTCGACAACCTGGAACCTGGGCAACCATGCTTTGGAGACACCGATCTTGCGGAGGGACCCCGCCCTGATCTCGCAGCCGTTGGCGATCCGGATAGCGCCCCCGACAGCGACCATTTTTCCGGTGTCATACATGAACGGTTCGGTCGCTCTTAGCAGACCATCGGTTTCGATAATAGAATCGGCGTCGATCACGCAAACCAGCGGTGTCCTGGCGAAGCCGATGCCGGCATTGGACGCGTCTGCCTTACGGCCGTTCTCTTTATCGATGACAATCAGATTGGCATGTTTGCGCGACTGATAGACGCCGAGTATCTTGGTGTGCTGCAAAACCTCGATTTGCGATCGATCACTCGGCACGCAATCGAAGCCGTTGATCAGTTCCTGGATCGTGCGGTCGCTGGATCCGTCATTGACCACAATCACTTCATGTTCGGGATATTCCAGCGCGAGGATCGCCCGGACGCTTTGGACGATCGACAATTCTTCGTTGAACGCCGGTACAATTACGGAAACCGGTAATGCGAGATCGCCATAACGATGCCACAGGTCCAGCGAGACCGCCGACGGCTTTACCCTGGTAGCGAATATGAACGCAGCCATGACGAGCTGCACCACGCTGATGAAATTGCGAAACACCACAACGATCAAACAAATATAGGCCAGGTACATTACCAATTGAACGGCGATATGCTGGACTGGATCCCAGTTCATACGGCCACCTGCATGGCGGGTTTCGCCTGCCTTTCTGCAACGAGAGATTCGAGGCGGGGGATAGCCTCCTCGGCCCGCAACCGGACCCAGAGTTCCGGATCATGTGAAAGAACTCGCAGCACCGGCAAAGCTTTGGTCAAGCGCAAGGTGGCGCAGCAGTTAACTGCCTGAATGCGCACGAAGGCGTTCGGATCTTCGAGCGCCTCCAATACCCATTTGGCAACAGATGGATGGCCAAGCTTGCCCACGGCCCTTAGCGCAGCACAGCGAATTTCGATATTGTCGAATGAGGCTGCCCGTTCCAGCGTGGGAATCACGGACTCAACGTTCGACCAACCCAGGGCATCAATGATTGCAGCGCGCCTCGGATGCGGCATCACGTCTCCAAGCATCCGGACCAGATGCGTGGGATATTCCGAAGCCAGCGCACGAAGCATGGCAACATCCAGCCTGGTTGGTGCCCGCGCGGGCATGCCGATAAGTTCGATTGTTTCGCGGGGCGGTGGAAGCTGGTGAAAACCGGCTAAGGCAAAGGCCGCATTGAGCCGGACAATGCGATGGCGATCATGACGCAGCACTTCACGCAGCTTGGCAATCGCGGCTTCTCCGCCATATTGCTGCAATGTCCGGACGGCATCAATACGGCGAGCGGCGCGCCACGCCTTGCACTGGCGCAGCGGTGCTTTCAGCAGACCGTCGAGTTCTGCCAGCTGGATTAACCTGTCCCGATCGCCACCGCGCAGCAGCATCAGCAAATGAGTCAGGGCCTGAAGCCGTGCTTCGACAGACCATTTAACCCCGGTCTGTTCGACTTCCATTCCTTGGACCCGCCGCAAATAGCTGTGGGTAATTGCTTTTTGCCGCGCCTTATATACCGGTGTCCGGTGTTCGGTGTACCAGCGGCGCAAGACAAGCAAGGCAAACGCCACCGTCAAAAAGACCGTTGTCCAGATGCAGAACTGGATCAGCCCTCCATAGATATTCATGGTTGCAAGAACCTGTAAGTCAGCCCAAGATTGACAGACTGGCTATGATAGGAATCCTCGCGTTTTTCATCCGAAGCTGAAAGCCGCAGGCGCCATCGCGAAGCAAGATTGATTGTACCGCCCACCGCAAATGATCGTAACTGCTTGGTAATATCGGCCTCGCGGTCGGGATAGCGAGCCGCGCTGGCAAACAGAATATGGCCGTTGGCGAATTCATAATTGGCCCGGGCTGCCGCGCCAATGCGATAGTCGCCGTCTCCATCGACCAGATTTATCATCCGTGCAGACAAAGTTACGCCTTGCGCGGCCATGTAGGAAATTCCCGGTTCAATACTGGCGGACATTCCGCTGTTATATTTTGCCAGACGCAGATCAGCGGTTCCCCGCAAGCCGGGGGTCACGAGAATCTGGCCACCGGCGACCAGCCGCCATTGATCTCGGAAATCCGCGTTGGGAGTAACGCCGGCTCCCAAATAAAAGCTGCCATTGCGAATGCGGGTCGAAGCCCGGCCTGACAGCCTGACATCGGTAGCTGTTCTGCGCTCGGCATCTGCATTCAGCTCGAAAATCGTGCGCTCCGCATTTCCGAAGGCCACCGCAACAACCGCATTTTGCCAATTCTGGTGTCGACCATTTTCAAAGACAATATCGGACGTGCCCAGCACTGCGCTGAACGAAAGCGGCTCGAACTTCGAAACTTCGGCTTGGCGCCGCGCAATCGCGCTATCGAAACCAGCCAGACCCGGATAATCGGGATCAACCGCGCGCACCTTGCCGGCTTGCTCGCCAGCGAGAGAAAGCCGGTCCTGCCAAAGCAGGATATTGGCGCGCGCCAGCTGAATATCGCGATCATCGGGAGCGAGCGATGTCGCCCGGCCGATCGCTGTATATGCCTTCTCGAGGCTGCCATTGGCGGCTTCCGCTGCCGCAAGCCGCCGCCATAGATCGGCATTTTCCGGCTCCGTTGCCAGTTTTTGACGGAGAATTTCGGCATCCCGAGCATGGCTCTCTGAACTGGAAGGCCCATCAACGGTCGTGATCGCCTGTGCATGCACAGGCGCAACTATGGTCATCGCCAACGCAGGGGCCGCTATTAAATAGTTAAACAATTGGCGTAGCTCCGTTTTGCCTTTTTTGCAGTTGCATGCTGACTCTGGTCAACAATTCCTGAGGCATGAACGGCTTGGTGAGATAATCACTTGCCCCGGCTTGCAGAGCAGCGACAACATCCGCTTCACCCTTTCGCGCGGTCAGCATGATAACGGGGATATCTTGCATTGCTGGCGTTCGTTTCAAGACCCGCAACACTTCCATCCCGGAAATGATCGGCATCATGGAATCAAGCAAGATAAGGTCGGGCACGCGTTCCGCCAGAACCGCAAGCACAGCTTCCCCGTCCGTTGCAGCCACAACAGTATGCCCCTCGCTTTCCAGACGGAAGCGAATGAGATCGATGATAATCTCATCGTCATCAGCAATTAAAATTTCAGCCATATAATAACCTTACTCAACTATGGAGACGGAAATATCAGACCATTATTAACCATTGATCGTGATTGGGGTCGGATTTACGTCCCCGCACCGACATGGCTCCCGCCCATAATATCACCTGATTATCGCGCTTTTCCGGGGCTTTTCACCATTCAACTGACGATGTTTTTTTTGCAAAGCTGAGGAAATTTTTGGCTATCGCAGCCTACCTAGGACCGCGCGCCGATTTCGAATGTTCGGACATGGGATTCACAGGCTCACGGCAGGGCTCAGGCTATCTGCTTTCGAGCGAGAAACGTAGGCCGAGGCGGCCGACAAATCCGTCAAAATCGCGCACCGGAATGTTGGAGGCGTTGCTGACATAGCCGGCTTCGGTAAATATCGAAACCTGATCCCATGCCTGATAATCGAGACCCGCGGTTGCGCGTATATGTGTATCGGACCGGTTCACCGGATAAAGGGATGAAAAATTATCCTCGTAATCCCGCTGCACAATAGAAAAACGGGCGAAACCGGTCAGTTTTTCAGCCAGAGCTGTGCTGCCGACCAGTCGAAAGCCGTAGCCGGTATAGCTGAAGCGATTGTCTTCCGCGTCATGTTTCAATCCAAGCAACGAGATATTGAACGACGTCGTACCACCGTCCGGACGCCAGTTGTGGCGCAATTCGGCCAGCCACTCGGATTGATCAAAGCCGGTGAAACGATCCTCGGACTGGTTGCGAAAGCCATAGCGCAACCGCCCAGTGGTCGTATGTTCTTTCGAGTGGCGGTGAATCAACTGCGCCTCCGCCCGCGGGCGGTCAAACACGCGTCCGTCTTCACCGAGAACATATTGATATTCGGCGCCCAGACGCAGTTTTGTTGCCTCATTCTCGCCCAGCGGAAAATCAGCGCGTAGCCCCGGTCCGAATGCATAGCGGTTGAACCGGCTATCTTCGGGATAGACCGCAATATCTGCACCGAAGTCGAGTAGCAGCGGTCCCAAATCATAGCCAAGCCGGATTTCACTCTCGACAACGCTCGCAATGCGATCCTGATCGATCCCGTTTTCGATGATATCAGCCGGTACAACATCCCGTCCTGCCGACAATTCTGCTGTGGCAAAAAACTCGCCGTCTTTTGCAACAGCTGCACTGCTGGCATTTGCTCCGATGGCTAGCGTGATTATGACAAATGGTTTTTTCATGGGCTTGCGTCGCTTTGTGTCAGGAGAGAAGGTTTGCGGAAGGATTTGGCCGTCCGGTTGATCGGGATAGTCAAAACGGATTCGAGGGTGAACCACGCGCGCATGGCCCGGAACAAAATATATTCCGGCAACCCCAACAGCGCATCGGGCCTGCCGTTGATCAAGATTGCGGCGATGGCTACCAGCATTGGAGCGCCGATCAGGACGGCAGCAATAGCCTGCCAGACCAGCGGGCTGGTCGGGTCCGTATCGGTGAAAAACTGAAATATACCGAACAACAGGATCGGCACCATCATCGCACGGCGGGCCGAATTCAGTAGCATATAGGGTAGCACGAGCTTCCCGCAAATACTCATCGAGGAGGATGTGACGATGTCCTGACAGCGTGACGAGACATGATAGACAGACCGGAACCAGCGCAGACGCTGCTCCCGCAGATGGGCGAAGCTGGTCGGCACTTCTGAAACATAGCGCACCCGATGGTCGACAATCGCCCGATAACCCATTTCTCCAATCCGCAACGACATATCGGTATCTTCACCGTTCATCCCCGATGCAAATTCACCGACGCTTTTCAAAGGTCCGGTCCGATAGACAGCGAACATGCCGGGTACTCCGACAAGACCCCACAGGGCGCTGAGCGCCGGCGAATAATAGCCATGTTTGACCAGCACCTCGACCAGTCGGGAGCGGTCAAAAATCGCCCCTCCCGGTGGCAGGGGTATGCCGCCGACCACACCTATTTCTGCGTCGGAGAAATTCTGTACGGCGAGGGTAATATTATCCGGTGCGATAAGCGTGTCGGCATCGATGCGAATTGTGATCGGGTGGGTGGCTTCCGCGATTCCGCGATTGAGAGCATGGGCCTTGCCGCTTTGCGCGACGTGAATGATCCGGCCCTGCAATGCGGTAGCTTCGGCGATCGCCTGTCGAGCAACCGCTTCGGTATCGTCGGTCGAGCCATTGTCCAGAATGATGAGTTCGACAATTTCACCATAATGTTGGGCGGCTTTGTCAATATGACGGATTGTTTCTGCAATAATATAGCGCTCGTTAAAGGCTGGCACGATGATACTGACGGGCGACCGAAAATCATCCTTTGCGTCCAGTCGCCGTTCAATCAGGCTGATCAGGTAGAGCTGGAGAAAAAGCATTGGCAGAAACAGAAGGACGCCCGGGCCAATGCCGCCCAGCAACGTGATATCCCGCAAACCTTCCACCACGGCGAAGTCGGAATAACCGACGAAGCCAGAGAGGGCCGCCGCAATCACTGCGGTCGATGCCAGACGCAACACCGGACGGAGATTTTTATGCTCGCCGATATCCATGTCCACTTTTTCAGGCATCGAGCCACGTTCCAGCAGCATCAACGAGAATAAGGCGAAACCAATCAGCCCGGCAATAATCTGCACGACGACCAGGGCATAAGGATCGCCGACCAATGACAGAAAGATCGTGTTCAAAAGGTCGAGCAAACAGCAGATCAACAGAAATCGCAGCACAAGATCAAAGGCGAAAAGCAGCCGCGCAATGGCTGAACCGCTGCCAAAACACGCAAAGGCGATGTAAAAGGAAACGATATAGGTACGGATAGCGATGGAATGCTGACCCGTATAAGGCACAAATATATAATCACGCTGGGGGAAAAGCCAATCGAGCTGGCCTGTTCCGAAGGCCCATAGCTGAAGCAACGCCAGCAGGCAAAAAGTCAGCAGCATTGCCGGGACGCGCAGAGGGGATACCGAAGCAGCCAATCCTAGTGGGCGACTGTCGACCGATCCATATTGCGCCTCTCGCCTGGAATCACTGGTTAGTGGAGTGGTCAACCATCATTCCCTGCCGGACCAGGAACTCCATCATTTCCCGATATGGAAACAAGCAACGCGACAGCTGCACTGGGCAGCGTCACAATTTCACCGACAGGTCGCGCAACGACCCCGCCATCGCGATCCAATGATCTGTAAACAATCCAGTCATTGGGTTGCACACCTTCTTTGGCGATCGCGGCAACAATATCGCCGCTGACGATGCGGATTTTTGCAGCTGTCTGGCCTGTTACAAAGGATAATCCGCGAGGATCGAGCTGACCCAGCAATTGCGCAACGGCCTGAGCGTCGACCGCAGTATCTATCTCTCCGAGTAGCGCGACCGTATCAACAGCGGATAATTTCGTGCGCAACAAAGAGAGGCTGTCGGACGCTCTCTGGCCTCCACCTTTCAGCACGGTTTCCGGCAGCAACTCGGCAATCGACTGCGTATCCGTACCGCAGCGATTGTGATTACCATCGCCCGAGGCCAGAGATATTTCTACCTTGTTATCAGCTTGGTGGAGCGCAGCGGGAAGCGCAATCGACTGGCTGACTCGCTCTGTCTGGGGCGACAGGCGCCGTGAGAACAACATATGGTCATTAAGGGAGACGGTGACGTCATAGCGCGCGTCATTACCCGCTGGCCCCACCACCAGGCGCATATCCAACGCGGATGGCAATATCTGGTTCGGCAAATCCGTAACGCTATAATGATAGCGCCAGCTAGTCTGCCGATCGAATTTTCGCATACCCCGATTGATATTCTTGCCGGTAAACGGGATTGGATAGGCTGGCTGGATAAAAACGTCACTATAAGGCTTCGCTTCGCCGGAGAGTTTTGTCAGAGCGGCACTGTCGAGACCATTTGGACCGAAATGCAGCAAATAGCCTTTCTGCACCAGCCGGGCGCCATGCACCAATGTCACCAATGCGTCTTCATTGCCTTTGCGTTTATTCCATGAAACCGGAACCCGTCCGCCCCAAAGGGAGAGCCGGTCGCTTGTCGTTTCGACCGCTTTGGCAAGCTCAAGCCGCAATCCGCTTTCCGGCTTGATCTCGACAACAGCCGCTATGGAATCATTGGGTGAGCATTGGGCGATCTCCCCACGACCCTGCAAACTCAACCCGACATCAAGAGCACCCGTCGAGAGTTCGCTTGCGGTCAGCTCGATTTCGGCTTTTTGCTGCCCCTTGCTCTGGTTCAACAGGATATCTGCGCGTTTGACCCCGTTGATCGAGACACGCAGAACGCCTTCGACGCCTTCAGTGATACGGCTCGAATATACCAGTTCATACCGTCCGCTGATCGGACGAGAATCGGTCGGCAGGTGGAATACCAGCCCGGCGTATGATGGCAGTCCACTGAGAATGAGCGGCATGTCGGAGTCTTGCCCCGTCGTAAAAACGCTGGTCCCACTGGTGTCAGAACCCTGGCCTGCCGCACCTTCATAATCGGAAAACTGCTGCTGATCACCACCACTGAGCTTGGTCCAGCCGGATTTGAAAGCACCGCCCTGCCCCAACAGGATCAGAACTCCCGCCAGTACAAAAGCCAGTAATCCTACGCCGATTAATCTCATTTCATTCTTCTTTTCGTTCTATTGTTACGCGGCTTGCTGACTTTGCCTTTGTCCCTGTGACTCGCGATCCTCGTCTTCGATATCAACGCGGTTTTGATTGTCCAACGCATTGGACCGGTCTGTATTCCAGGCCGTGCGGGCGGGGATTTTCGCAAGGTTGATCCGGTCTTTGTAACGCGATGATATCTCTATCGTATCGTCGAGCAAGCCGGCGGCCAGCAATATGGGATCAAGGCCCAAAGCCCGCAAATGTCTGTTGCTGACATTCAGATCATTTTCTTCCGCTTCCTTGCGCGGGTTGGGTACGTAGGCGATTTCAGCGCCAGTGAGCGACGAAACCAGCTGCGCCAGTTCCTTGACCCGCAATGTTTCCGCAACCTGGTTGAGGATCTTCACCCGACTACCGGCTTCCGGCGGATTGTTGACCGCCAGCTCGACGCAGCGGACTGTGTCCTGAATATTGATAAACGCGCGCGTTTGGCCGCCAGTACCGTGCACTGTCAGCGGATGTCCCACGGCGGATTCTACCAGAAAGCGGTTCAGCACCGTGCCATATTCACCATCATAATCAAACCGGTTAACCAGCGCGGGATGGCGCCGGGTCTGATCGGTCTGCGTACCCCAGACGATGCCCTGATGGAGATCGGTAATACGCATCTTGTCGTTGTTCGCATAAAATTGGAACAACAGCTGATCCAGAGATTTGGTCAGGTGATATACACTGCCGGGACTTGTCGGATAGAGGATATCGCGCTGATGCCTTTTTCCTTCATCATCAGCCACTTCTACTGGAAGATATCCCTCGGGTATTTCAAAACCTGCACCGGAATAGCCGTAAACACCCATGGTCCCCAGATGCACCAGATGCGTGTCCAGTCCCAGATCGTTCAGGGCCACGAGAACATTATGTGTCGCTGAAATATTATTGTCGACGGTATAGCGTTTTTCTTTCGCGCCGCGCATCGAATAAGGTGCCGCGCGCTGTTCAGCAAAATGTACAATTGTGTCTGGCCGCAGATCTTCTAAAAAGTCAGAGAATTCCTGATATTCCTTGGCAATATCGATGACTGCATAGTTTATCCGGTTTCCGGAAACTTCTTCCCACGCCTCAACACGAACGTCGATTGGCTCAATCGGTGTCAGGCTACGGATGCCGAGTTCAAGGTCGATCCTCCGACGCGACAGATTGTCCAGGATTGTGACGTCATGACCTATGGATGAAAGATGTAAAGCAGTCGGCCAACCACAGAATCCGTCTCCGCCAAGCACAAGTATTTTTTTGCCGTTCATAAGATAGGGCCCTATTCTTCAAATATTATTGTTCA
>JGI24516J20058_1000398_pt1 | contig 14405 bp, 17 predicted proteins | sample LinPmetageLP39_FD_20058 | JGI IMG/M metagenome (IMG submission 20058) | reverse complement strand
AAAAACCCACCGTGAGGTGGGTTTTTTTTTTGGCACGTATAAAGCTGGTATAAAAAATGGTTTAAAATCAAAAATCTATATTTAAAATCTATTTTATAGACTCCGTTCTTCAAGGGGGCTATCCGCATTTAGCATTCCTTCATAACCCATATTATTTTAAATAATTCGTGCACACGAATTTGCTACTACATATTCAAAGAGAATTCGCCTTATCTTGAATTACAGGCTTCGAATGGTTTTCATGCTCACAAAAAGGCGGTTAGGATCGTTAGTCAACGGATGGAAAATACCAAAGTGTTGGTAAAACCCCATAGCATCATCATCTAGTACATCTAGAATTAAGCCATACGCTGGCAAGCCCATATCACAAAGTTCGCAGGCTTTTCTAAGTGCTGTAACTAAGGATTTACCTCCGATACCTTTACCTTGATACCTTTGATCGATGGCTAGTCTAGCCAGCAGTGCAACAGGTGTAGGGTATCTAGGTAGGCTCTGTTGAATAGGAAGGGCTTCTTTTTCAACTGTATTTTGAGCAAGTGTGAAATACGCAGCAACGGGTGCATAAACACCGTTACCAGGTATTTTGTCTCTTGGTGTGTCTGGGAGGACCCAGGTAGAGCTGAGTCCTAATCCCATATGCTTACAAGAAAATCTTTTGAGAAATAGATTCATCTCTTCTTTGCCACAATCGAACCCACGAAGATCTTGTTGTGTTTTATTTACTGGGACAAAGCAGTGATGTAACGCCATTTAATTAGAAACCTTCTATATCCAGCTTACGTGCGGTCTCCTTGATCTTATCACTCAAAGGCTCCTCTCTGGAGCATACGTCTATAAAGTGATCAAATTGCTCATTTGTGAGGCGAATACTAGCGACCTCTTCCAAAATTTTCGGAGCATCTGTTCTGATCAGGCGAGTTAAGTACTGGGTCACAGTGCAGCCAGAAGCAGCAGATGCGCGTTCGACGAGCTGCTTAGTTTCCAGGTCTGTGCGTATATCTATACGATTGACAGCACTCATGATGACTACCTCTTTAGAATTCGAATCTGCTGTTAACTAGCAGCAGCTTCTGCGAATAGAATCAGCTGGTTGCTCGCAGGGTAACTTTTGTACGGCCAACCTCCGTACAATAAGGTTACTCGATAATTCTAGAGAGCGTAAATTTTGGAGGGATAACCACCCGCTAAAAACATCCGTAAGTGGTTGTTTTAAAACAAATTAATCACTGAACAAACGTCATTGTTATAATCAATCGGCCTCCGGCCGATTGATTATAACAATGACGTTTGTTCAGGTAAACTAGTTACTTTTATTTCCGCCAAATTATTATGGCCAAGCACTAAAATCATGGAACGACGCGCCTATACGTCATTCGATGAAATGGTAAAACACTGGCCTTTCTCTATCGGATCGTGAGACAACATTTTCAAGATGCCATCACAGACCTGGCAAGCTGTTTTATCGGCCGTAAGGCCGATGCAGCGAGCTTGCGAGCGGTAACCGGCAATGCACGATTACTGCCTCTGCACTGTAGCTGAAGCCACTTTCAGTTATTGAAATGTCTCATTACCTACTGACAAACAATGGTTTCTCAGCAAACTTTATCGTATTAACGCGCGTGAGCGCCCACCTGCGGCGCAGGTGCGTAGCACCTCGAAAGCCGCGTTGAGTGCGCCTTTGGCGCAACTTTATTAGGCAGCCCAGTGGGCTGGGCGTAGCGAAGTGGAGGGTAGGAGAGCGCATAGCGCTCTTTTCTGTACCTTTTCCCTTTTCCCCTTTTAGTGCTTTTAAACTATTGAAAATATTTGATAAATAGCTTTAAAAGAGGAGGGATTAATGGTTAAAAGAGGAGGGATTGATGGTTAAAAGAGGAGGGATTGATGGTTGTTAAGGGGAGAAAATGATGGTTAAGTGTGAGAAGAATATAGACCTCACACTATAAGCGTGGCCAAATGAAAGATGCTCAAGTCTACAAAGCGAACGCCTTAGTCGAAGCCTCGTATCGTCTGAGCCTTTATGAGCAGCGTGTTGTACTTGCATGTATCGCTCAGGTACGCAGGGATGAGCCTTTGACTGACCAGAAGCTTTATCGCATTAGTGCTCAAGAAATTGCTGACATGAGTGGCACTCAGATCGGAACGGCCTATCAGAATCTCAAATCAGCTTCTGAGCGTTTATTCGAGCGCCGAGTCACGCTGCACACAGCTCCTAACGGAGGCGGAAAAACCAAAGTACTTCTTACACGCTGGGTGCAAACTGTCGAGTATGACGAAGGCGAAGGAGCTGTCTCGTTGCGTTTTGGTACCGATATGGTGCCTTACCTCTCCCAGCTTACCGAGCAGTTTACTCGCTACGCCCTCGCCGATATTGCCAAAATGACTAGTGCTCACGCGGTTCGACTCTATGAAACACTCGCTCAATGGCGAGGTGCAGGCGAACGCGTCGTTTCAATTGATTGGCTGCGTGATGCTTTCCAACTAGAAAACCGTTACCCCAATATTCGTGACTTCAAGCGGTGGGTGATCGAGCCTGCAGTGGCGCAAATCAACGAGCATTCACCTCTTTGGGTTCAGTGGGATCAGCGCAAGACTGGACGACGGGTATCTCACCTGGTATTTACCTTTGGAGATAAAGCCTCCAAAAAGGCAAAGGCCTCTTCCAAACAAAAGCGTCCGTCAAAAACAGAAAATAGCCTCCAAGGGGCCCTCTTTGGCATTCCCCGGGCGATCATCGAGCAAAATGCCAAACCCGGGGAGAGCTACGACGATGCCGCTTTACGCCTTTTAAATGAGTCCAAACGCAAGCGGGCCAGCACCTAAACCGGCCACTGCCGTGCATGTCATGTGGCGGCTCATGCGAGTGCTACACTGACAATGTGACAATGAATGTGACAGGTCGTGACATGCCAAAATTCAATCTATCGCAGGCCGCTAGGTTATATGGGAAAAGCCGTATGACCCTGCACCGTCATTGCGACGCAGGCCGCCTAAGCTCTGTGCTCAGTGATGATGGCCAGCGCCTCATTGACCTGTCAGAGTTGATCCGTGCTTATGGTGAACCCCCCAGCTATAAGACACCTAATACACCCCAGAAGCTACCCCGGCGATACACGCAACACGAACGAGACACCCTGCTGCTCAATGAGCTGCAAGCCCTTCGTGACCAGGTGACCGCGCTACAGCAAGAAGTGAGCGAGCTTCGTCGCCTCCCCGCACCAGAACTACCTCCCAGCGAGCCCCAGTCCACACCTCAAAATGCCAGCACGCCGATCAAAGGATTTGACGACCTGCTCCAGCGTTTTGAAAGTCGGCAGTAAATCAACCGGGCAATGCTCCCAAAATTGTGCCAACCCGGGATGGAATAATGATGCGTAGGCTCTACTAGCATGCGTGTCCGGTGCAACATCCCCACCTTCCCCTACTCATGCTTGATCCGGCGCACATAGGGCGGCAACCGGGGCGTTACCGGCAACGGCTCGGCCTTGTGGCGCACGCGCTTCCAATCGCTCTTCAGCAGCCGGATCAGGTCGTGAGCGTCTTGCCTCACCCCACGAAACCCCGGCAGCTTGCGCAGACTATAGACCGCTTGCCGCACCTGTAGGTGGCGAGTATCTCGATCGGGGCGGCGTACCGCATCACGGAGGCGCGCCTTCCATTCAGTTCGACGCGCCTCCACCATCCGCCAGGTCCAACGATTGTCGAGTCGAACCAGCTCATAATCTTCCCGCCAGGCCTCCGGGCACCAGTACGGATTGGGCATGGTGACCCGCACCTCTCGAGCATCCTGCAGATCCTCGTAGTGCTGCGCAGGGTGCTCGTCATCTACCAGCAACCACCACACCGCATAGGGCTGACGCGGCGGCAGGTAGATCACTAGAAACCCGTTGCCGGCTCCATGCCGGCGACGACGACGACGCTCGTTTCGGTCAGCAGCTGTGCCGTATCGCGCAGCAAACTTGGCCGCCAGACGAGCGGCCTTCTCCCGCGACACCACCCCCGAGATCCACCTGACGTAGCCGAGGCGGACCAGATCCTGGATGCGCTGCATGGCAGCGCTCTTGTGACGTATTGACCCCATGTGACCTCCCGGTGAACTAGTACTGAGAGGTAGGGCGCGCGGTGACACCATGGGCATGAATAACATGATTAACGGCGCGGAGAGCACGCATATAAAAGATTCCAGGGCGTGCCGCCCCACTGCTGTCACCTCGGCCCCTATCTATCGGCGAGTGCCAAACTAAGGGGTGTGCCAGCCCCTCACGCGAGGGGCTGCCACCCCCTTGTTTGCTGCTGGTCGTGGATGCTTCCCACGACCAACTCGCCGTCGCGCAGTGCGGGTAATTCCGCTCGCTGCGAGGCAACGGGCGCTCGAGGCTGAAATGCCTCGTTCGACCCAATCCAGTTCACCGGGATTGGGCGACACGGACACGGGCAGCCGGGTAACCGGAGCTGACCCTGTCACGCGACGAAAGTGGGTAACCAGCCCCATCTGTGGGCGGCGGGCGACCGTCGAACGCATGCCGAACCTGTGGGCGCGGCGCTGGGGGAAACCCCAGCGGGCCAGACAGCCGAAAGGACTGGTCTGGCGGTACCAGGAGGCGCAAGCCGTCTGGGTCGACGAATAGCTCAAGCAGGTAACGGCGCCCCGCGAGGGTGCTGTTCGGAGTGTCATGCAGCCATGCTCTTTGGGAGCTGGCCATGGGCGAGGAAGTGATCAGGGAGTACCAGAGCCGTTTTGGAATCTTGGGCCTGGGAAAACCGGCAACGCCGGCGAGGTGCACAGCACTAGTCATCCTGATGACGGAGTCCAGTGGCGGTATGGCACGCAGTAGCGCGTGACTAACGTGGGAAACCCTACGGCCAAGGAACCGGGTGGCACCGGGGAGGCTATGGGCGGGAGCGGCGTTGAGTAGTGTCTGAGCTGGGCGGCGATATGGTCGAAGCCCTCAGCGAGCCCCTGAGTGATCGTGGCACACGAAAGACACCAGCGAGTGTGGGAGGGGCACTCCTCCCTCGCAGCAAGCAAGAACGGCAACATCGACGATGATCGGCACCGCGGGTGGCACCGCGGACGCCGGATGAGAGTTTGACCAGGGTGGCACCTGGTATTCGTTAACCAATCATCGCACCGCGCAAGACCGGCCGTGCGATCCATGTAACCAAGGAGGTATTTGATCCTTCAATGGCCCGTTTGGGCATCTTCACAGCCCCTCTTCGGAGGGGCTTTCTCATGCTAGCCTTTCCAAAATCTACGGATGCTAGAATAGAGATAACTAATCACTGATAACGGAGACGCCCATGACCCCATTCGGTTGGATGATCGTTGCCTTCGCCGTATTCATGACCGGCGTTTGCTTGTTCGCCTACGTGCAGATCGAGCGAAACGCCTATCAAACTCGCCAGCGGCGCCTGGCCCGCAAGCATGACGTTCAGGACTATCCGGCGCTCTGACGCGGCTCAAGGTCCACCGCAAACAACTCAATAGCGCCCTTAACACCCAGTCGACGGGCGCTTGGACGCGCTCAAAAACGAGCAATAGGGCCTAGTGTCTTGCGTTAAGAGATTAAATGTAATGAACAATCGCCCCCTCACCAAGTAGCCCCCTACCACGGTAACTCTCTTTACTTACGCCTACGCTGACGCAGGCGGGCTTGCAGCCGTTGCCAGTCCCTCGCTGGCACGTACTGTTCTGCCCAACGCAGCAGCAGCTCCGCAAGCCGCCAACCTGGGATATCGTCAGGGTAAGCAGTGGCATCGTGTGCAATACCCAACAAATCGAGCCGTGCGGCCCGCTGAGCGTTTTTATCGCTAAATGAGTAGTCCAGCAGCACGGCTAACCACAGCGACGCCTCGTCGGCCTGTAGGGCTCTCGGGCGGGGCATTAAAATTCATCCAGGTTGATCAACTCAAACACCTTTCGTTTGGCATGGGTAAGGTCGTTTTGAGCCAGCACGTGCCAATCATACGTTTCCGTACCGGGCCCCATTTCCTGGCCCACGGCACACCGATCCCGCTCGTAGCGGTACCGTGTCCCTGCAGGGGACTGCCATTCGGTGACGTTATCGCCGGTAAAGACGGGTTTGAGGTCGCTGATTTTGCGTAAAGCCATGGCCAGGTGTCCCGGTCAGTTCAGATAAGCATCATAATAGCCTATAAGCGTGATATTTTCACGCTTATAGGCTATCTGTCACAAAAAAGCCCGGCGCTGCTGGCCAGGCTTTTTACTATTGTGATCCTTGCTCACTGTCACGAGCATCCTTGTCGAGCGATCCCTGCTTAGGCCTTCCTACGACAAGCGTCCTTTGCTTACCGATGCCCAGTCGCCACCTGTTCAAGGGGGTACGCATACAGCGTAGGCCAATACGGGCCTATGGCTAGGCCAGTCATTAAACATGCTGTTTTTCACGCTTATTTGACGACAGGCAAAGAAAAGCCCGGCCTCTTGGGCCGGGCACTCTCTAGCGCTGCGTTCCTTGCCAACACCCATGAGCATCCTGCTCATGCCTCCGTGGTGCCATCGAGCTATCCATGCCCGGATTTCCTGCCAGAGCATCCTTGCTCAATAGTAACCACGGTGACAGTTACAAAAGCTAATGGAGATAACGTAAGTTATGGATATCTTTCTTTTTTTCATGATATTAATATACGTGATTAAGTCACGCTTATTTTGGCACCGACAAAGAAAAGCCCGACTCACTGGGCAGGTGAGTCGGGCAACCTTCCATCTATCTAATAGCGCCATCCTGACAAGCTTTCATGAGCATCCTGCTCATGCATCCGTGGCCTCATCGAGCGATCCCTGCTCGGTCATCCTTATGAAAAGCGTCCTTGCTACCTACTCATCTCAGCGTAGACAAAACTTTTCGTATTGCCAATTACAGCCCAAAACACAAGATTACCTACGTACGACTTTTTAAACGGCGGCGCGATATTAAATGTTATGAAATTCGCTCAACCATCATTAAAAAACCGTTGAAAAAGGGATAAATTCAAGATTATCCGTCTTATCTTGAGTTTTAACGACGGGGTTATAACGCGAGGTGAGTAATTAAATTTACCCTGCCAAGCGGGCAGGTAAAGCGAGGTCGCAAAATAGACCTCACCTCATTTATCGGTAATTACTTCATTTTTTCATAACTCAGGTTAAGCCTTAGCTAATTTTGCGTAACTCAGGTTAAGCCTTACTGCTCTCATACGTGACATCATTGTTTTCATTGGGCAGGAAGCCCGACCAAGGAAGAACGAGCAAGGAAGACTCAGGTAGCCAAGGAAGCGGGGCAGGAAGCTCCGAGTGAAGAAGCTAGGAAAGCGACGCTATAAGCGCTGAAGAAGGCTGATGAAAAGCCAAGCCCGACCCCTCTTAGGGGATCGGGCTTTCTTTATTGTATACCCATTCGCTACACCATCCAGCGGCGACTTGATGGCGGCCAGAACCAATCCGATTGGCGCTCTATGGGCTAACTTCTAGAAATTCAAAGAGCGATGGAGGCAGAACTTCATCGATATAGCTGTCGTTGAACTCGATTAGCTGTGCCAATGCCTCGGGATCGGGCAACCTCACGTGCTGACGATCTCGAAACACCAACCCCTCCTCACGCAGCATCGAGAAGGTCCGGCTCACGTGTACCGAGCTCATCCCAAGCGCATAGCCGATCTGTTCCTGAGATAGCGGCATGAGGAAGCCATTATCCTCCACGGCGCCGATCCGCTTGAGTCGCAGGTAGAGTTCGTAGAGAAAATGTGCCAGTTGCTCGTGGGCGGCATACTGGCTGAGATAGATCAACCGCTCGGAGAGTAGCGCCTGCTGACGCACCGCCATGGCCATGATACCGATGGACAAAGCCGGACTCCCAAAGAGTTCAAAAAGCTGCTGATATGAGAACGGACAAACCACACCTTTGTTAATCATTGCCGCGCTGGCGAGTCGGCGTGAGAAACCAAAATCGCGCAGGCCGACGATATCGCCGGGAAGGTAGAACTTGAGAATCTGCTTCGAGCCATTTTTCAGGTCACGGTAGGAGTATGCCCAGCCCTCCTTGATCAAGCAGAATAAGTTAGCCTCATCATTCTCCTCCCACAGCACCTCGCCGGCCGACATGTACCTAGGTTTGAGCTCAAGGCCCAATAACAGCATTTTATCTTCCGGAGTCAGCGCACCGTGGACGTTAAGGTCCCGCATCACTCCTGTACCGAGGAAAGCCACACTGTTACCTCTCAGGCCAATGAATGTTTAGCGACCTAATAAAACATATGGCTGTAAAAACAACTATAGAAAAGTTTAAATACCAATATTATCAAATAGTTATTGTTTTACCGCCCTGCTGATACCGGATCAGAGGTCGGACACCCCAGGATCGGCGGAGTGATTATAAAGGCTTCCTAAAATCGCTACGCTTATTGATCTCACCGGCCTAGACGCTTTGCTAATTTTTTTTCAATGTCTGCAAAGCTAACACTTCCACCTGACTTATCCGATGGTTTACTTGTTGTTGGCTGCTTCTGAGATGCTTCTAGCTTATCTATCGGAGTCGCCAAGGGTGGTGGCAGACGCCGAAGCTGGTGAACCTCCTCGCGCAAAGCTTTTAGTTCATCACGCTGTTCTTTGACCACTTCAATCAGCGCATCGAACCGTGATAACAGCTCGCTGTCGGCTAGTGTCTGATAAGCGTCGGGTGGAGATGTCGGGTTCTGTCGGGCATCGTTTAATGGCTCACCATAGACGCGGATCATTTCTGACAACTCAATAACTCGCTGCCCTTTGCCATCGAAGCCTGCAGATATACGGCCTTTACTCACTGCATCGTATAGCGTTGAGCGATGTAATCCGTAGAGTTTGGCCATACGGCCTATGGTCAGTTTCTGCATGTAGGGTACTGTCGGGTTCTGTCTGGTGGGTTCCTACAGCATGGTGACACTAGACTGATTTGTCATTAATTGACCATCAGAAACACCACTAGATCGGCCCGTAGGGTCGATGCAGCGAGCTTGCGAGCGATAACTGGCAATGCACGCCTTTTGATGTGCCACGGCATTTGACGCCCACCACAGCACTTTCCTCGCCCGATGCTTCATTGATAAAAAGGGGTTTGTTGATGTTTTGCATGAATCTTCCGCGCAGTGGCGCCCATCAGCGGCGCAGGCACCTAGAAGCTGCTAATGCGCCTATGGCGCATCAGCATTATTAGGCAGCCCGGAGGGCTGGGCGAGCGAAGCGAGGGTATGAGTGTGTGTATTTGCTGGTTTTTAACTGTTTTTAATTATTTATACCTTGTTTGTGTCTAAATTTCCTTTTCATATCATTGGCTTACAATACGGAAATGCGTCTTTTCCCGGGTTAAATGCGTCTTTTCCCGGGTTAAATGCGTCTTTTCCCGGGTTAAATGCGTCTTTTCCCGGGTTAAATCCACAGTAAGGAGTGTCAACGCTAGAAGTTATTCACAAGCCAAATGCCGCTTATTGCGTCACCTTCCAGGCTATTACGTCACGAACTATTCTTGACGCAATATAGTAAATGCGTCACCTTTATTTAAGGCGTAATTTGATTTTTATAGGCGACATACATGGCGAAAAAACCTACGGGGCAGGCCAAATACGCCGCAGCCAACTATGATGCGGATAGCGCAGAGCGTCCAGCAGGCGAGCGCTGGGTGACTCAACACAATGCACTAATACGGGCCGGGAACGGACTGACGCTATCAGAGAAAAGATTGATAGCAATAGCCGCTTCCAAGCTAAACAGCTACAAACCTCAAAAAGTGGGAGATGTTCCCAGCACACGCATTTCTGCTGCCGAGTATGCTGAGCAATTCAATGTCGATCATCGAACCGCATACGAGGCGCTGAAGGCTGCTAGCCAGCATCTCTACAGCCGTTCGATTACGTTCTATGAAATGGCCAGCCGACGCCGTGGTAAGCCACTAGAACCCACCGTGGTTACCATGCGATGGGTTGGCCGGGTGCATTACCAACGAGGTGAAGGGTGGGTGGAGCTGTACTGGTGGCCTCAGTTGCTACCGTATCTGACTGGTCTTCGAAATAAATTCACCAGTTACCAGCTAGAGCAAGCGTCGGCATTACGATCAATCTACTCTTGGCGGCTCCTAGAACTGCTAAAGCGCTTTGCAGATGATGATGGAAAAGGGTGGGCGGAATACACCATCGAGGACTTCGCCACCAGCATGGATGCTACAGAAAACCAGCGGGCGAATTTCAACAATATCCGTCGCCGCATTATCGAACCCGCAGTGAAGGAGTTAACGGAAAAGGACGACTGGAAGATAGAATGGGAGCCTATTAAGTCCGGGCGCAGGGTGTCCCGGGTGCGGTTCAAATTCCAGAAAGACAACCAGCTTCGGCTGAGCATTTAGACCTATTCCCGCGCGGATATCGCCACACCATCACATCCCTGGAGAGCCGCCCCCTTGCGGCTCCCAATCTTGCTCTCTTTTAACTTGCTGGACGCGTTGCGTCGTTTCAACGGACACAAACTCAGCACGCAACCGCTGCCCCTCCGATGTTAGCTCACCAGTAACACCAAACATCAGCGGTTCTAGCTCAATATCAATGGCATCAAAATCGCCAAGATCGAGCAACATCGCTTCGCGGAACGCTTCTGCACGCTCTTCATTCGTGTTCATTTTGATAATCTCAAGCGCCCTGGCCTTGGCATCGAACACAGGTCTCGGCTGAGGTGCCTGCGGCACAGGCTTGGCAGTAGCTTGTCCCGGCCCAGAATCCGCCAGGGAGGCGGACTGGGCCGGTTTTTCTTCTTCCCTTGGTGATGGAGTAGGGGAGGGCTTTGAAGCCGTAGAGGAGGGCATTGTCTGACGCCTTTCCATCTCCAACAATTTCGCCATTTCTTCCAGGGTCATACCACCGGGGGACGGCTGATTTTCGGGGTACTGAGACTCACGCAACATACAGCGATCAACAGCATCTTCTGCGTAAATTCGGCCGGTGGCTGAGCACACAAATGGCTCGCTAATCCATGCCTGCCATTCTGCTGTTTCCTGTCGGTCATATGCGCGTTGCTGAGCAGCATACAGAGCACGCATTTCGGCACGAATCTGCAATTGATGCCTCTGTCCTATCTGTTGCTCTGCACGCTCATTTGAACGCTGTTTGCGTAGCTTCCGCACCTTATCATTAGCGCTGTTGATTTCAGCATTCAGGGCCGCGTTGTCACTGAGCTCAGGTGTGCCTTCACGCCGCATACGAGCAGCATAGCCGCCAAGGTGAACCGTCGGCTCTTGGTCGCTGCCACGGTCTTTAAAGCTGCGGTGATCGACACTGGTGGCGGCATGCTCCAGGGCAGCGTTTTGCAGGTCACACCAGCGCCCACGTTCCTTATCGGTCATGTTCGGTATTTTTTGACGTTGGCAGTGAATCGGGTCGAGTTCGACCGCTTTTTTGCCCAGTTTTCCGTCTAGCTCAACGTGACAAGCGCTAAACAGCAGGTGGGCGTGCCAGTTGCCGTTATGCCGTTTGCCTGTTTCAGGGTCTGTCATGTGGAACTGGTCGGGATTCCTTTCTAGGTCGCGGTCACTAACCGAACGCGGCGCATGCAGAGCAACGTCGACAGCAACGCCGTATCGGTCGGACAGCTCACGGGCAAACTGAAAGGCCAGCGCTTTGCGCTGCTTATTGTCAAGCTCGTGCGGGAGTGATATTTCGACCTCGCGGGCGGTAACAGCATCGCCACGGCGGTGATGTTTTTCGACACGGTTCCAGAAGTCGCCACGCGATTCTGTGCTTCCACCAGGAAGGAAAAGCGTGGCGCCCAGCACGCCACCTTTTTTCGTGTAATCGTGCTCAGCACCGGTGCGTTCATCAACGATTAACTCACCTGCACGGTACGCCGCCGCAGCCGTGGCGGAGCGCCCATCTTTGCGTCGAAACGCTTTTGCATGAAGGTGGTAAATCGCCATTTTTGCGATGTACTCCGGTGTTGAAGTTCTTTTTTTGACTTTGTTGGCGAAGCCAACCGCACGTATCCATTTATGGATACTCTAAGTGCGCCCTTCGGGTTTAAGGGATCAGCTTACCGCACGTTATATAGAATTGGTATAGAATTAGAGAGCGGGAAACCTAAAACAACATTCGTAGGGTGAATAATGGCAAAGGCAAAAGGCGCGGCATACCGAACGACAGCACAACGTCTGGCTGATGCAGAATTACATCTGAACAGGCTGCGAGAAAAAAATAGAAAAGAAGATACTAGGCGAAAAATTTTGGTCGGCGCGATGATGTTAGCTAAAGCCGAGAATAGCCCCCAGATACGTCAACAACTTCTCACAGAAATAGATAACAGACTGGCGACTGGTCACCGGGACAGGCGCCTATTTATCGACTACGGAATAGGCCCAATTCGTGGTCTGTACGGCGCGACGCTGCACCCCGCTGAAGAACAGCCGCCAGGATGGGCTGAAGGGCTATTGTGGAAAAAGAAGCCTCTACAAAGGAGCACTGATCGGTATGGCAACGTTATCGGCGCTTCCTAACTCGTGCCTGCAATCGCCGCCAATCCTCTGGTGGCACATACTGCTCCGACCAGCGCAGCAACAGTTCTGCCAACCGCCAATGGGGGATATCGTCGGGGCAGGCGGTGGCGTCGTGTGCAATAACCAGCAGATCAAGCCGTGCGGCTCGCTGAGCGCTTTTATCGCTAAATGAATAGTCCAGCAGCACCGCTAGCCAAAGCGGCGCCTCAGCGGCCTGTAGAGCTCTTGGGCGGGCCATTAAAATTCATCCAGGTTGATTAACTCAAACACCTTCCGTTTGGCATGGGTAAGGTCGTTTTGAGCCAGCACGTGCCAATCATACGTTTCCGTACCGGGGCCCATTTCCTGGCCTACGGCACACCGATCGCGCTCATAGCGGTACCGTGTGCCGGCGGGGGACTGCCATTCGGTGACGTTATCGCCGCTAAACGCGGGCTTGAGGTCGCTGATTTTGCGTAAAGCCATGGCCAGGTGTCCCGGTCAGTTCAGATACGCATCATAATAGACTATAAGAGTGAAAATATCACGCTTATAGTCTATATGCCACAAAAAAGCCCGGCGCTGCTGGCCAGGCTTTTTACTATTACGGTCCTTGCTCACTGTCACGAGCGTCCTTGTCGAGCGATCCCTGCTTAGGCCTTCCTACGACAAGCGTCCTTTGCTTACCGATGCCCAGTCGCCACCTGTTCAAGGGGGTACGCATACAGCGTAGGCCAATACGGGTCTATAGCTACGCCAACCATTAAACATGCTGTTTTTCACGCTTATTTTAGCCCAGGCAAAGAAAAGCCCGACTCACTGGGCGGGTGGGTCGGGCAAGCTTCCAATAGTGCCATCCTGACAAGCTCTCATGAGCGTCCTGCTCATGCTTCCGTGGCATCATCGAGCAATCCTTGCTCGGTCATCCTTAATAAAAAGCGTCCTAGCTTCATCTAACTTCTAACGTAGAAAAAATATTCGCTCGTTGCAAATCGCACTATATAACGTGAAATAATCACGCTTATAGCCCACAATTCAAGATTACCCGCATTATCTTGAGTTTTAACCAGTGCCCTGAGGCAGAGGGCTTAGCTGAGCAGCCTTGTGGGTGATCGGGTCTACCTGTCATACCAAACCAGCCCCTAACTGATAAGGCAGATGGGTTTTCATGTGATTAGGGCGTTTACTTTCCGGGCTGTGCCCACACAAGCATGACTACTTTGCCAGTGAGCTTTTACACGGTGTGATGCGCTATTCATTGGGGTACGCGCTCAGCAAAAATTAACGTCGCCGCTTTGTGATCACGTAGAACTACTTCGCTAGTGTACTGAAAACTATGGATATAACCGTTGGCAGACCTGTTCAGAAACCATACTTCTAAACAATTCGATAGAAACGAATATAAACAGTATTTTTAATCAATTTTTTTATTTATTTTGTGCGATTAATATTAGCGCACTTGCTGATGCAGCACGCCATAACGATCTGATAATTGGATCCGTAAATTAAAGAGAGTATTAATCATGAAAAAAGTTACCCTTATTTCTGCTATCGCCATCACATTAACGTCTACTGCTGTTCTAGCTGAACAGGGTTCTGGTGAGCTTAACGAAATCGTTCATGCAAGCACTTCTGCAAACTACAGTACCGAAAATTTGCACATTACCCCTGCTGATTTGACGCTTGTGAACGGCGATGCTGCCAAAAACGCTGTTATCGAGCCGAGCTCTGAATTGCATTATTCAACTAGCAACGATGACCAGTTTACAGCATCTGACCTGCCGGATCGTAATGCCTCTTAAAAGTAGATGAGCATTGCTGTTTGGAGCACAGCGGAGTCCAGCTTTATACGTGCCAAAAAAAAAACCCACCGTGAGGTGGGTTTTTTTTTTGGCACGTATAAAGCTGGTATAAAAAATGGTTTAA
>JGI24516J20058_1000372_pt1 | contig 15377 bp, 19 predicted proteins | sample LinPmetageLP39_FD_20058 | JGI IMG/M metagenome (IMG submission 20058) | reverse complement strand
CTCTGAAAGCTTTGACATCTGGATTCCAGTCCGGATATTCAGACAACAAATGACCAACTACCGACACTCTCAAAAATTCAGCGAGATTTTTTTTGAAGGCCGCTCTTTCATCATCAGTTAATTGGGGAATACCTGCATTCTCGCTAGTTCTCGTAAGGTTCAAGGATGAAGTCAACTTTTCTCGATTAAATACGATGAAGCTGGATTTCATCGGCAACTCTGAGTAGACATCAACGCAATTCGGCGTGAGTGTTAGGTGTGGCTGAATCACATCTACACTCTCTTCGTTCTTCAACGAAAACCAGAGGTTAAGAGAAAACATCACAAATGCCGCAGCTAAAGCTGTGTAGGAAAAAACTAAGTCTTTCGCGTTAACGTTCTTTCCAACGACCGTAACACCAATCCAGACGATAGCGATGAACAGCACGATCATTGGTGCGACGAAACCCATGAAACTTACGCCTTTCAAAAAACTACCTCCCTAGTGCATAACGCTGAGCTTAGCGGCGCCCTTGTAATGGAGGCGAAGCCGCAATGAAAAGGGCGTCCGGCGGCCATCGGCCGCGTACTACAGCGCTTTGTTAAATTTTTAGACCAGAAAAATGGCTGAAACCAACCCTACCAAGACTAAAAATGTTGATGCCCACATGAGTGCCCTGCGGCGTGCGGGTCTGAGTACACGATAGTGCCTCAACCAGTAATGACCTGCCAAAATTCCCGAAACACCGAACCACAAGGCGGAAACGAGGAAAGCACTGTAACCCTGATAAGTAACACTCGAGCCGCGCCCCCAAAAAACTGCCTCGGAGTTCAGAAGAAGAAGCACCGTATAGCCAGACAGGAAAACAGGCAGAACAATGCCGAGTGAAAGTGCCTCGATTTTCTTAAAACGCGGAATCGTATCCATGACCGCCTGAAATTTAACGCTGAGCTTAGCGGCGGCCTTGTAATGAAGGCGAAGCCGCAATGAAAAGGACGTCCGGCGGCCATCGGCCGCGTACTACAGCGACTGGTTATGTTTTGGCATGATTGTACGCGTAATATTTGAACAATAATGCCTGAAACAATGCTGCCAACCCGAACACAATGGCGGCTTCGAATTGTGCTAGAGCGTAAATCGCCAGCGTAAACATGGTGACGGCGATGACATACCACACGAGCCTACCTCCCCCAAATCGACAAATAAGCCAGTGGGCTGGAAAACCTACAAGAACCCACCCTGCAATCGAAATAAGGAGATAGACGCTATAAAAAAGCAAAAAGAACATACCCAAACCAGCTAGCCCATCGACTGAATTTGGAATGCCCATTTCAACGACCGCGTAAATCGGGACAATCAGTGAAGCTACCAGAACAGCTTTCAGAACGCCCCCGTCCCAGTTGCCCAGGTTCATAGGTCCCTCAAGAAACATAACGCAAAGCTTTGCGGCAATTTTGGAGCCGCGAAGCGGTGGAAAAATTGTCCGCCAACAGCGACTTGTTAACAGGAAGCCACAGTTTAAGAACAGGCTTTTAGCTCTCGCTGCTCTTCAATCATCTGCTCAGATGAAGATTTCAGTTCGGCCACAGATTTCGCTACTGCTCCCCAAAATCGGTCACGGGTCGCTTTCGATGACTTGGACTCTTTGATCCAAATGTAATGATCAATCCGGTCTGAAACACTAAAAAAGTCGGCGCCATAGGTCGCCAAGCTTTCATGCGCCACCCACGGAGCCAGCTCAGCTGAACAATGAACTACCTTTCCGCGGCGATCCCTCAAAAAGCTGGCAATTTCCAAAAGAAACGTATCATTACCAGGATCAAGCAATCCATTATCGAAGTTAAGTTTACTGTCAAGTTTCTCGAATAATTCAACGCACGAAATAGCCTCCTCGGAGAGCATTTTCATATCAGTTGCCGAGCCGCAGGTACTGCTGAATAAGGGAGTGGATATAACTAGAAGAGCGCCGAGAAAGAAAAACTTTAATGCCTGCATTCGTGTCTCATTTTCCTGTTAACTCTTGCATAAGCTGCCCCAGTGGCGTGGAGCCAGTTGTGGTAACGTTCGCGAAGCGAACCACAACTGGTGGAGCGTCACTGGGGTCAGCTTGATGCACTTGTTAGCTGATGTATGATTCAGGGAACCCGCTGTGGACTACCCAACCTGAATGCGACGCCCCGTAACTTTTATGCTGGCATCAATGACATGCAAAGCTGCCATTAATGCGAGTAGCTTTGGCGCGCCTCGACGTAGCAAGATAGTACATGCCCAGCATGACTCAATGCGAACAGCGCGAGCAATGAGTTGTGCGCCCAGCCAGCCTCCAGAAAAGCCCGCAAAACCTTTAACCGAATAATACTCAATTTTAGACTTCAGGGGAAACACACCAAACTACAGCAAGCCGTAGTGGTTTCAGCCCTCATTACGCTCCCCAGAAAGCCTCAAAGCGGGCCTGAGACTTTCTCTGAAGATATTGCAAGCCGCACATGTGCACTCTCCAAAAACCACCCTCAACCAAGAAAAAGGCCACACTCACATTCAAAGCAGCTAACGCTTGCAGCATGCGCGCTCACGGAATGGAGCCGAAGGCGCAATGTAGTGGGCGTCGCCGTGCCTGCACTGGTTAGGCTTAGTATGGACAGCCATTTTCCCGGCACGCCACATACGCCTCTAGTTGCTCAACCCTCGACTTTGTCCGTTCTGCAAGGCAAGCGTTTTGTGCAGCAGGCCAAATCGAGCCGGAATTTTCTCTTTTTCCCACTGAATACAAACAGTCTTTATCTCGAAAGCTTTCCCACGCGTTTTGGGCTTCTCTAAACAGTGTTTTTCTACTTTCAGTTTGCAGGTGATTCATTTGAACCAAATACAAACGACTTAGCTGTTCTTCGTAAAACTTCAACATCTCGCCCGTGCAAATATTCATGCTTCTTTGGTCGCGATCACATTCGTCTTTCCACACGTATTCGTCAGCGAAACATAAACTAGGAATAATCAGTAAGAAAAGTATAAATCTCACGCTATCTCCAAATGAAAGCCTAACGCTGAGCTAAGCGGCGCCCTGACAAGGGCGTCCGGTGGACGGCCGCTAGGCCGGGAACAGACTTAAGCGACTGGTTATGTGGCATGCATTCACGACGCACCAAAGTTCTCCCACGGAGCGAGGAGCACCGCAATGGTGAACGGTACTGCTAAACCAACCAGGCAAACCAAAATTGCTTCCGTCAGTGAGGCATTGTCACCATTGCCAATCTCCGTTTTCGGAAAATGCCCAATGCTCAGTGCCCGACAAATGGGCCAACCAAAATACCAGGCCAAGTTCACTATAAGGTATTCCCAAGCCGCGACGACGAGCCAAACCATTGATCTTGCAGCTAAACCGAGTAATTTCAGTAGCCAGCCAATTATGCCTACGCCTATCTCTTCCATGTTCGGCTTTCCTTACACATAACGCCGTGGGTAAGCCGCCGGTACGGAGCGCAGCGTAGTGCCGGTCGGCTTCACCCATTGGTTAGAAGCTGGTTTGACTCCCAGTCTCATGATTGATCTTCTATCTCTACAATATCGAATCCAAAAAAACCTTTCCTCACCACGCCCTTTAAGGCATCCCCCGCCCGTGGCTTTGATTCCTTATCGAATCCCGTAAAGGTGAATGAGACGTTTCCATCAGTAAGCACGACGTATTCAATCAAATTGTATCGTATTGCCCTCTCACCCGAACCTTTGACGATAAAATCCTTTTTCTGATCGTGCGATGAGGCCAATTGGTAGTTGAGCAAGGCAATGCCTGTGGTTGACAGGAACACCAAAACGAAAGCCGCTATAGGCCAATTGAAAGCAACCTTTCTTTTACTGAAGACCACTTTGAGCCCTGTTGCTAACAGCAAACCGAGAGTTATGCTCGCTATCGACAAAACCCCATGATCAAGAGTAGTGCTGAATACCGTTCGGATCAGCTGAATCGAGGCTACTATCCAGCCTACTACGATTATCGATATCAGGATTCTTCTCGTCATACGCTTTTAACGCTGAGCACAGCGGCGCCACGACAGTGGCGTCCGGTGGCCGCAGGCCACGTACTGATGCGCCTTGTTAATGGCCGGTTACCCAGCGGTTGATCCCTGGCACCCAAACCCGAATGCCCTCTGCCATACAGCTTGCACTCACCCTAGCCCATGGCGCGAGGAACCAGAACACGAAGCTTCCAGATTTTGCAGTGTTTTACGGGGAGAAGAGCTGACTGATGGTAAACATTTGAAAGCAACTCCCTGCTTCACTGCCTAAACCCTTCCGTGGCCTTGGCCATTAACGCTGAGCTAAGCGGCGCCACGTATGTGGCGTCCGGTGGACGGCCGACAGGCCGGGAACGAACTTGAGCGACTGGTTAAGTGTCATAGCCCAGATCTTCCTTTCTTTGACCAAGCCCGAGCGCCTTTGCTATCAATGGTTGTATTTCCGATAGCCAGTGGACAGCGTTGGCGGAGCATGTGTTTGAGTAAATTCCGGCTAGCTCCCTGCCTGCGTTCGAGACAAAAGACAGTGCGACAAAACCTCGGCCTTTGGCTGGCTGCATCTCCTTGAGAACCAGCTCCGTCACTTCAGAAATGGGCGCTGAAATGCTGCGATTGTTCTTGATACAGCCCAGTGTTCCGTCAGAGGAATCGGACCAGACGATAAATGCACCTGACGGCTCGCTGGCATACTTCCTTTTGACTTTCTCCGAGGCCTCATCCTGAAGCGGAATATCGGCTTCGGCGTCGACCGGTCTCTCAATTCTCAACCAAACATCCATGATTCGACCTTTTACACTTAACGCGGAGCACACCGGCGCCACGTACGTGGCGTCCGGTGCTGTGAATTGTTAGGGGTCATAGCAGATAGCCTTCCGAAATCTCCGCAGCTAACTGATTGAACAGAGTGTCTGTAGTGCCATTCCACACATTAGACTTGCAGTATTGCTGGAAGAACGTCTTTGCCTCGCTGGAAAGGCCGGGCCATAGCTCTTGGACCAAAGACAAGAGATGAGCCACTTGAGGGTGTTCGGAAACATCCCATACTTTCAATTCCTCGATGATCCATGCCTCTAACTCACCAACCGGCCAACGCTGCACGATACGCTCGACCGAAAGCGTGTCTCGCAGATACCCCGTCCTATAACCACATTTTTCAGAAATAGACTCTGAGATACGAGCTAACAGCTCATTGACGTCGGTCACTTCATCATCAGAGACGTAGACCATGTATACCCCTAACGCAGAGCGCACCGGTGGCCTTTACAGAGCGAAGCGGCGTAAAGGCCATCCGCGTGGCGCGTATGGTTATACACCGGACTTGGCCCTTTGAATCAAAGCGGCCAACTCCGGTGATACTGGCATTTTCTTGAACGGGCTGACATTTGCACCACCAGTATTGCCTTGAGGTACCAAGCCAAAGGCGGTTTTAGTCGCAGCGCCAACAATGCGGAAAACCTGCCCGAGAGCCTCACGGACTAAACCGTTACGAGTAGCCCATACCAGCATCAACACATGGACCTTGACGTGCCAATACGTTGATTCCTGCCCAAGCACATGCGCCCGTTCCAGATGGGTGAATTCTTGCGAGAAATCACCGGCTGACCTTGCCAGCTTTGCATTCTCTAGCTCGGACTCGACGGAGGAAGCTATTCGCTTTGTAAAAGTACGTTGCATGAAGACCTCCTCGTAGGGGTATAACGCTGAGCTAAGCGGCGCCACGACAGTGGCGTCCGGTGGACGGCCGATAGGCCGGGAACAAACTTGAGCGACTTGTTATGCATTTTAAGACCGTTTAGACCTAAGTTTTTCTCGTAGCTCATTTTGATGGTCTCGAAGTGCCGGAAAGCTACAAGAATCAAACTTCTCTTCTTCGAGGTCGATTCCATTGGCAAAGGTCGTTGAAAAACAGTCTGCAAATGATTCTCCTGAAGGCCTAGAATCCTCACCTGCCTCAGTCTCTTCATAAATTTGCAAAGCAAACTCGTCGCAGTGCTGCACCGAACGCTCAATTGCAGAAACACACTCACCCTTTTTTGCCGCAGCACACTCCAGAAAACCCTCATGTTCACAGAACATGTCTGAGTACTTTTCGGCTAGCGAGTCTAAGAAACTCTGAGCCGATGCATTATGCGAAACCAACATTACCAACAAAGCAGCTAACCTAAGCATTGATCAAAACCATATGCATAACGCCCGCAGCATGCGCGGCTTTGGAATGAAGGCGAAGCCGCAATGGAAAAGGCGTCGCCGTGCCTGCGATGGTTAAATGCCTTTCTCATGGCTGCATGTAACCCTTGAATTCTTGCAGGTTGCTTGCGATCTTCACTGCCGTATCTGGGGCCATACCTATTGCTGGCATGTAAAAAACTTCTCCACGTTGATTTACCACCAGAAGCTCACCGCCACCATTGCCCCCGAAAGTTACGAACCCCGGGGCGTACTCAGATAGCTGGTAATCTTCGTTGAACTCTTCAATTTCATCGGGACGCCACAGAACATACCACTCGGGCTCCACCAGCAGCTCACCTTCGACGAAACCTTCATCGATCCATGACTGCAAAATCTGCTTGAGTGCTTCGATATTCATATTGGCCATTTAACGCTGATGGTAACCGGCGCCGTAGCGCAGCGAAGGGAACCAAAAGCGGTACGCTTTTGGCGTCCGGTTGACCGACTGGTTAGTGGCGTATAGCGACATTGTCTGAATTTGGCTCACCATTCGAATTCGCTTAATGCACCAATGCTAATCGACCTCTGGATTTCTCCTCTAAAAGCTTACCAAGCTCCTCAAGCTTCTCTTTACTAAAACTTCCAAAGCCATGAAAGCCCATCATGAAGCGTAAGCCATCCAAGGTTTTTACCTCTAAAACATAGTTCATAGCATTGTTGCCCTCTGACGCAGTGACCCGCACGATTGTCATTGCGCCATCAGACGAGAATCTACTGTTTCGCTTTCCGAACCAGTGCTTACCCTTCAATATAAATATCGACCCATCCCTTTCCAAGGTTATTCGCTTATCTGGAACTAAGAGATAAAAAAGGCCGAATACCATAAGCCCCAAACCGATGCTTGCGAACCAGAACCAAGCCTCTAAGGCTGGATCATCCCAAACGAAAACAATCAAACACGCGGCAAGCAAGCCAATCACGCCGAAAATAATCGCGTTGGGTAAAATCGGACGGTCGAAGCACACGCTTTCACCGTTCGATTTGACCATTTTGTACATATCGGTCGAAAACACGTGTCTAGACCTTTTCTAAAACTCTCAAGGACAGAGGCTCACCGGCCACTAACGCCAATATTCAGCGGCGACCTTTACGCAGCGAAGCGGAGAAAAGGGCGTCCGGTGGAGGCCCATTCGGGCCGGAACGAACTGGAATGACTGGTTATGTGAGCCCGCAGCTAAGCACATGCTCTACTCTCCGACGTGGTCTACCGTAGCAAAGGCTGCGGCTCTACCGTTTGCAAAGGCCAGCATGTACGACTCTGACCACGAGGTGACTGATACGCCAGATGCATCCACCAGATTCCAGGTTACAGAGGCAACCACGCACTCAGAACCAAGTCGATTTACAGCAAGGTTTGAGTAGCGACATTCGCGGCAGCCTTGTGAGTGATACTCATCCAGGTAGGACTGAAAATACTCTGCTAACTGGGGCCGTGAGTCGAAAACATTGCAAACATCGCCCGGACCTTTAGCCATATAAGGAAGGCTGAACTTGGTGGCCACATGATCGCCATCAAAGCTCGAAAATGCCGTGACGAAATCCTCGAAGAACTCCTTTACGGCGGATTCCTGCCCTTCATCCATGTAGACCTATCTCCTTGGTATGCCTGAAATTCACCACATAACGCTGAAATAAGCGGCGGCCCGACAGGGGCGTCCGGTGGAGGCCGAAGGCCGGAACGAACTTGATTGACTTGTTACAGGGCATTGGTCAGCTCCTGAATTTGGCGCCTACGCAGGGCTTCGTAGTCTCCGAAAACCTGATGGAAACGATCCTTTCTTACGAAGGGAAACTGGAGATGGTAGTGACGGCTAAAGCCCTGTACGTGACAAGTTTCTTTGCCGTAGATCGGGTTTTCGTCACACCACTCATTGTTAACGCCACGCACGGTAGCTCTGTAAACACTAATGGTTTGATCTTTGATATCCACGATGTAGGTGGCAAACGCACCTTTGATAAGGAGATAACCTTTGCATGACGACTGCTCAACAAACTTTGAGTGATCGGTTTGTCCAATCATGACCGGGACATCCCTAAACGTCTCAATTTCACCGAAATTCGTTTTGATCGTCATGCCGTAGGCATCACAACCCATCCGGAACTCTCCGAGAGGGTTGAGCTCAATATGCTCGACTACCGCTTCCCTTCTCATGACCTGCTTTGCAATTCCCTGTAACGCCAGCAATAAACGGTGCCCTGACAAGGGCGTCCGGTGGAGGCCGAAGGCCGGAACGAATTTAATTGCCTTGTTAACTCATTTCCGGGAAGCGGATTTTAGATCCACAGCATCGGAAAAAGTTGATCGATAACTTCTAGCCTTCTCTACGTCCAACCCAACGAGGATGGTTGCGCTGCTGTCCCAGCAAGCGATTTCAAAGCTAGCCCCGTTTAATTGAGGCCCCGGCTCAGAGCCATCCCAGTAATGCGGGTTGCCATCCACAAATGGCACTTCTTTCACGTCTACCCGCTCTCCTTTAGGAAAGGCGCTGAATACGGCCCAGATGAACTGGATATCGTCGCTTGTGATCTGGAGCTCGAGTTCACTGCCGGAATACCAGCCCTCGGCAAACTGAAAGCCATTCGTCTCGATATCGCTCACATACCAATCGTAATCAGAGCAGCTAATACCCAATGCCGCTATGACCTCACGCATATTTGTGAAAAAACGTACTTGGTCGGTTCGTTCCAGGATCAGATTCATACCGGCTCTACGAGTTAACGCAGAGCTTTGCGGCAATTTTGGAGCCGCGAAGCGGTGGAAAAATTGTCCGCCAACAGCGTCTTGTTAGGCATTGTTCGGCTCACATAAATCGTGTTCTTTGAATAAAATAGCCAACTTTTCGAAAGATACCTGATAGCTGACATCGCCGTTATCCAACAGCGCTCGGACATTATCTATGAAGTCCCATAACACTCGCCTCCAGCTAAAAGAGCTGTGATTCAATGAATCCTGAAGAATCAGCGTAGAGGTCAAAATAGTGTTCGAGATTACCGTGATCTGCGAGGGAAACGTAGGCGATGGCTGAAGCTTTGTAATGGTGTAAAAGTCTTGCTCACCATCATTGGCCATAGGATGGACGTGACTTGAGGCATAGTCGTAGCCGTATTTGTAAAGAAATTCCATTCCCATGTCTTTAGCGACATCTTCCGCCCTCGGGCGCCGCCACTTAGGCTTGTTTTTTTCGAGAGCTTTGATGCGTGCCTTTTTCTCCTCACTAATTTCATATACCCAGCCGACAGCCTGATCCTTGAAGAGGGCATCGCTTTTTACACGGTTTTGGCTCTTGAATTGTTCGAAAAACGACCAGTCATCGAAAGCTTGAAAGTCGTCATTCACTCCGAGGCTGTGTAAATGAAACATTCTATCGACCAAGGCTCGATGTATAACCCAGGAATTTTGAGTGTCACCGTTATCCCAAAGAGAAAAAACGCTTTTAAGCGTCATGGCTGAGCGGGCAACGAAGTTCCTGATAATTACATTCTTAGTGTCACAGTCGTGTTTGGCGAATGAGAAAAGCACCATTCCACTGACCGCATAGAGTGCATCTGCGGCAGCTCGGTACACCTCAATGGTTTGATACTGCTTCTCAGCCATGCTTTTGCCTAACGCTTGCAGCATGCGCGCCCACGAAATGGAGCCGAAGGCGCAATGTAGTAGGCGTCGCCGTGCCTGCACTTGTTATGGGCGGCCATTAAAAGTGACCCTGACAATTCCATCTTCAATGTCTTCACCTTCAATGGTCTCTATTGCAGGGTGCGCTGTCTGATAAACCAGAAAAGCATGTCCCATACTAGGGACTCCTCGGGAAGCCCACATTAGGGAAATTTCTGCGTAGAAGCTGTAAATCAGCGCCCATTTTTTACCAAGCCAACTGGTATTTTGCCTAACCATAATCAGAGACTTTTTCTGCCGATTAATGTTTAGGGCAAATTGCTTTTTCCGTGCCGCGGGGATATCGAATGACAAGCTTCCGCGACCACTTAGTGCGTCGAGTACTTCAGTGTAAGTTTTCGGAGTGTCATCTCTCATGCGAGAGCCCCATAACGCAGAGCGCACCGGTGGCCTTTACAGAGCGAAGCGGCGTAAAGGCCATCCGCGTGGCGCGTATGGTTATACACCGGACTTGGCCCTTTGAATCAAAGCGGCCAACTCCGGTGATACTGGCATTTTCTTGAACGGGCTGACATTTGCACCACCAGTATTGCCTTGAGGTACCAAGCCAAAGGCGGTTTTAGTCGCAGCGCCAACAATGCGGAAAACCTGCCCGAGAGCCTCACGGACTAAACCGTTACGAGTAGCCCATACCAGCATCAACACATGGACCTTGACGTGCCAATACGTTGATTCCTGCCCAAGCACATGCGCCCGTTCCAGATGGGTGAATTCTTGCGAGAAATCACCGGCTGACCTTGCCAGCTTTGCATTCTCTAGCTCGGACTCGACGGAGGAAGCTATTCGCTTTGTAAAAGTACGTTGCATGAAGACCTCCTCGTAGGGGTATAACGCTGAGCTAAGCGGCGCCACGACAGTGGCGTCCGGTGGACGGCCGATAGGCCGGGAACAAACTTGAGCGACTTGTTATGCATTTTAAGACCGTTTAGACCTAAGTTTTTCTCGTAGCTCATTTTGATGGTCTCGAAGTGCCGGAAAGCTACAAGAATCAAACTTCTCTTCTTCGAGGTCGATTCCATTGGCAAAGGTCGTTGAAAAACAGTCTGCAAATGATTCTCCTGAAGGCCTAGAATCCTCACCTGCCTCAGTCTCTTCATAAATTTGCAAAGCAAACTCGTCGCAGTGCTGCACCGAACGCTCAATTGCAGAAACACACTCACCCTTTTTTGCCGCAGCACACTCCAGAAAACCCTCATGTTCACAGAACATGTCTGAGTACTTTTCGGCTAGCGAGTCTAAGAAACTCTGAGCCGATGCATTATGCGAAACCAACATTACCAACAAAGCAGCTAACCTAAGCATTGATCAAAACCATATGCATAACGCCCGCAGCATGCGCGGCTTTGGAATGAAGGCGAAGCCGCAATGGAAAAGGCGTCGCCGTGCCTGCGATGGTTAAATGCCTTTCTCATGGCTGCATGTAACCCTTGAATTCTTGCAGGTTGCTTGCGATCTTCACTGCCGTATCTGGGGCCATACCTATTGCTGGCATGTAAAAAACTTCTCCACGTTGATTTACCACCAGAAGCTCACCGCCACCATTGCCCCCGAAAGTTACGAACCCCGGGGCGTACTCAGATAGCTGGTAATCTTCGTTGAACTCTTCAATTTCATCGGGACGCCACAGAACATACCACTCGGGCTCCACCAGCAGCTCACCTTCGACGAAACCTTCATCGATCCATGACTGCAAAATCTGCTTGAGTGCTTCGATATTCATATTGGCCATTTAACGCTGATGGTAACCGGCGCCGTAGCGCAGCGAAGGGAACCAAAAGCGGTACGCTTTTGGCGTCCGGTTGACCGACTGGTTAGTGGCGTATAGCGACATTGTCTGAATTTGGCTCACCATTCGAATTCGCTTAATGCACCAATGCTAATCGACCTCTGGATTTCTCCTCTAAAAGCTTACCAAGCTCCTCAAGCTTCTCTTTACTAAAACTTCCAAAGCCATGAAAGCCCATCATGAAGCGTAAGCCATCCAAGGTTTTTACCTCTAAAACATAGTTCATAGCATTGTTGCCCTCTGACGCAGTGACCCGCACGATTGTCATTGCGCCATCAGACGAGAATCTACTGTTTCGCTTTCCGAACCAGTGCTTACCCTTCAATATAAATATCGACCCATCCCTTTCCAAGGTTATTCGCTTATCTGGAACTAAGAGATAAAAAAGGCCGAATACCATAAGCCCCAAACCGATGCTTGCGAACCAGAACCAAGCCTCTAAGGCTGGATCATCCCAAACGAAAACAATCAAACACGCGGCAAGCAAGCCAATCACGCCGAAAATAATCGCGTTGGGTAAAATCGGACGGTCGAAGCACACGCTTTCACCGTTCGATTTGACCATTTTGTACATATCGGTCGAAAACACGTGTCTAGACCTTTTCTAAAACTCTCAAGGACAGAGGCTCACCGGCCACTAACGCCAATATTCAGCGGCGACCTTTACGCAGCGAAGCGGAGAAAAGGGCGTCCGGTGGAGGCCCATTCGGGCCGGAACGAACTGGAATGACTGGTTATGTGAGCCCGCAGCTAAGCACATGCTCTACTCTCCGACGTGGTCTACCGTAGCAAAGGCTGCGGCTCTACCGTTTGCAAAGGCCAGCATGTACGACTCTGACCACGAGGTGACTGATACGCCAGATGCATCCACCAGATTCCAGGTTACAGAGGCAACCACGCACTCAGAACCAAGTCGATTTACAGCAAGGTTTGAGTAGCGACATTCGCGGCAGCCTTGTGAGTGATACTCATCCAGGTAGGACTGAAAATACTCTGCTAACTGGGGCCGTGAGTCGAAAACATTGCAAACATCGCCCGGACCTTTAGCCATATAAGGAAGGCTGAACTTGGTGGCCACATGATCGCCATCAAAGCTCGAAAATGCCGTGACGAAATCCTCGAAGAACTCCTTTACGGCGGATTCCTGCCCTTCATCCATGTAGACCTATCTCCTTGGTATGCCTGAAATTCACCACATAACGCTGAAATAAGCGGCGGCCCGACAGGGGCGTCCGGTGGAGGCCGAAGGCCGGAACGAACTTGATTGACTTGTTACAGGGCATTGGTCAGCTCCTGAATTTGGCGCCTACGCAGGGCTTCGTAGTCTCCGAAAACCTGATGGAAACGATCCTTTCTTACGAAGGGAAACTGGAGATGGTAGTGACGGCTAAAGCCCTGTACGTGACAAGTTTCTTTGCCGTAGATCGGGTTTTCGTCACACCACTCATTGTTAACGCCACGCACGGTAGCTCTGTAAACACTAATGGTTTGATCTTTGATATCCACGATGTAGGTGGCAAACGCACCTTTGATAAGGAGATAACCTTTGCATGACGACTGCTCAACAAACTTTGAGTGATCGGTTTGTCCAATCATGACCGGGACATCCCTAAACGTCTCAATTTCACCGAAATTCGTTTTGATCGTCATGCCGTAGGCATCACAACCCATCCGGAACTCTCCGAGAGGGTTGAGCTCAATATGCTCGACTACCGCTTCCCTTCTCATGACCTGCTTTGCAATTCCCTGTAACGCCAGCAATAAACGGTGCCCTGACAAGGGCGTCCGGTGGAGGCCGAAGGCCGGAACGAATTTAATTGCCTTGTTAACTCATTTCCGGGAAGCGGATTTTAGATCCACAGCATCGGAAAAAGTTGATCGATAACTTCTAGCCTTCTCTACGTCCAACCCAACGAGGATGGTTGCGCTGCTGTCCCAGCAAGCGATTTCAAAGCTAGCCCCGTTTAATTGAGGCCCCGGCTCAGAGCCATCCCAGTAATGCGGGTTGCCATCCACAAATGGCACTTCTTTCACGTCTACCCGCTCTCCTTTAGGAAAGGCGCTGAATACGGCCCAGATGAACTGGATATCGTCGCTTGTGATCTGGAGCTCGAGTTCACTGCCGGAATACCAGCCCTCGGCAAACTGAAAGCCATTCGTCTCGATATCGCTCACATACCAATCGTAATCAGAGCAGCTAATACCCAATGCCGCTATGACCTCACGCATATTTGTGAAAAAACGTACTTGGTCGGTTCGTTCCAGGATCAGATTCATACCGGCTCTACGAGTTAACGCAGAGCTTTGCGGCAATTTTGGAGCCGCGAAGCGGTGGAAAAATTGTCCGCCAACAGCGTCTTGTTAGGCATTGTTCGGCTCACATAAATCGTGTTCTTTGAATAAAATAGCCAACTTTTCGAAAGATACCTGATAGCTGACATCGCCGTTATCCAACAGCGCTCGGACATTATCTATGAAGTCCCATAACACTCGCCTCCAGCTAAAAGAGCTGTGATTCAATGAATCCTGAAGAATCAGCGTAGAGGTCAAAATAGTGTTCGAGATTACCGTGATCTGCGAGGGAAACGTAGGCGATGGCTGAAGCTTTGTAATGGTGTAAAAGTCTTGCTCACCATCATTGGCCATAGGATGGACGTGACTTGAGGCATAGTCGTAGCCGTATTTGTAAAGAAATTCCATTCCCATGTCTTTAGCGACATCTTCCGCCCTCGGGCGCCGCCACTTAGGCTTGTTTTTTTCGAGAGCTTTGATGCGTGCCTTTTTCTCCTCACTAATTTCATATACCCAGCCGACAGCCTGATCCTTGAAGAGGGCATCGCTTTTTACACGGTTTTGGCTCTTGAATTGTTCGAAAAACGACCAGTCATCGAAAGCTTGAAAGTCGTCATTCACTCCGAGGCTGTGTAAATGAAACATTCTATCGACCAAGGCTCGATGTATAACCCAGGAATTTTGAGTGTCACCGTTATCCCAAAGAGAAAAAACGCTTTTAAGCGTCATGGCTGAGCGGGCAACGAAGTTCCTGATAATTACATTCTTAGTGTCACAGTCGTGTTTGGCGAATGAGAAAAGCACCATTCCACTGACCGCATAGAGTGCATCTGCGGCAGCTCGGTACACCTCAATGGTTTGATACTGCTTCTCAGCCATGCTTTTGCCTAACGCTTGCAGCATGCGCGCCCACGAAATGGAGCCGAAGGCGCAATGTAGTAGGCGTCGCCGTGCCTGCACTTGTTATGGGCGGCCATTAAAAGTGACCCTGACAATTCCATCTTCAATGTCTTCACCTTCAATGGTCTCTATTGCAGGGTGCGCTGTCTGATAAACCAGAAAAGCATGTCCCATACTAGGGACTCCTCGGGAAGCCCACATTAGGGAAATTTCTGCGTAGAAGCTGTAAATCAGCGCCCATTTTTTACCAAGCCAACTGGTATTTTGCCTAACCATAATCAGAGACTTTTTCTGCCGATTAATGTTTAGGGCAAATTGCTTTTTCCGTGCCGCGGGGATATCGAATGACAAGCTTCCGCGACCACTTAGTGCGTCGAGTACTTCAGTGTAAGTTTTCGGAGTGTCATCTCTCATGCGAGAGCCCCATAACGCAGAGCGCACCGGTGGCCTTTACAGAGCGAAGCGGCGTAAAGGCCATCCGCGTGGCGCGTATGGTTATACACCGGA
>JGI24516J20058_1000356_pt1 | contig 15890 bp, 15 predicted proteins | sample LinPmetageLP39_FD_20058 | JGI IMG/M metagenome (IMG submission 20058) | reverse complement strand
GACTGCCAAATCCATAGAATGCCAGTAAAGATGAACCGGGCAAGTCTTCCCGTAAAAGCGCCCACTAAACGCTTTAAAAATTCCATCCACCCAAAGCAGGATGCGCCAGAAGTCTTTGGTATATGCCTCACTATAATGGTGATACTCCTCGATTTCGCCAAAAGATTGGTCAATGTTCAGGTCAAAGGGCTTGTCTATTATCGAAACTGGAATGTCGAATCGTTTGAGAATTTCAGAAAGTTGTTTGTAGAAATCTGAAATACTCAAGCCATGCAGGAGTGGAAAACTGGCAAACTCGCCTTTACTGTTGCTCACTTCCAACTGGTGTTGATGTACATTGATTGTGACTTCAAAAGTATCCAGACCCTCGTTGTAGGGTATGGAGCCAGTAGTTATGCCTTTTGTGGACACATACTCGGTTACATACCACCAATGATTTTTTCGAGGCGTTAACCTCAGGCGGATCTTCCCCATGATCTGTAAAAACAGATGTAAGGTCATTTTCTTTTGTTCGTTTCCTTTATAAGTTAGGAGTGGCAATGGGGCTGAATTACTCATTCTATTACGTTTTATTTTATAAGCTTAGTTAAAGATGATTACCTCATTATCACTTTAAGCTTGTTTTTGATAACTGATTCTGCCATATTTCCCAGAATAAAAATCATTGTAGGCTTGTGAGATTTCATGCTGTGTGTTCATCACAAAAGGACCCTGTGCTACAATGGGTTCATCATAGTGTTCGCCACCAAAAAGGAGAATGTCTATTGGCTCTCGTAAAGTATTGGCGATTTCAATTTCTCCTGCTTCATGATCAAACTCCACAAATTCTCCTGCTGTAAATTCCGTATCGTTAAGCCTGGCATTCTGCGTAGGTAAGAATGCGGCTACTTCTGTTTTCTCAGAGAAAGGAACGGAAAGCTGCTGCTTCCCTTCGAGATGGATATGATATAGAAACTGTGCAGTATAGTCCGGGATACTTGATTTTAGCTGCTCATAGTGACCCAAAATAATCTTGATCCAACCACGGTTGCCGGGCAATATCCGTTGTGGAACTTCACTGGCCTGAATAGCCATATACTCTGGTTGTTCTGCTTTGATATGTGATGGAAGGTTGATCCAAAATTGAAACCCATGCATCGCTGGATTATTCGTTTCCGAATCGGGATTGGCGGTTTCATCATGGATAATCCCATTTCCTGATTTCATCCACTGGATTCCGCCAGATCTTACAATGGCATGATTTCCAGCACTGTCGAAGTGCTCAGATTGTCCGCTAAGAAGGTAGGTGAGTGTAGCTATCCCCCGGTGGGGGTGAGCACCTGTACCGGCTTTCATCTCAGTGGTTAGGGTAAGTGGCCCCATATGGTCAAGAAAGACAAATGGACCAACGGCATTTGCATAGCGATTGGGTAGAATACGATGGATGCTGATTTCACCGATATCTGCCCTTTGGCCTTTTCCGGAAAAACTAATTTGCTTCTTCATGTTATTGTCTGTCAATGATAGTTATCAAGTAATAACGTAAAGTTGCATAGAGTATGCAGCTAAAAACGATGACAAATCGTAATTAAAAACGTTGACAAAAGTCAACAAGAGTTAAGTCATTTGGAGATTACTTTTTGGTGGTACTACCCCGGACCCGACTCAGCGTTTCTTTGGTGATGCCCAGATAAGAGGCAATGATATGCTGTGGAAAGCGCTGTACAAATTCAGGGTACATCTGAGCCAGTGCCTCATAGCGTTGCTCAGCAGATAGACTAATGCTTGCATTTACTCTTTTTTGCATGGCAAAATGGTGATTCTCATCCATCTTGGCTTTCATCTCTAAAAAGGCCGGTATCTTATCCAAAACTATCAGGTCAGTCTGTGTCAGTAGGAGTAAATCCGTCTCTTCCCATGCATCTATATAATACAATGATGGTGTAAGCCTGGTGAAACTCTCCCGATCGCCAGCCCACCAGTTCTCTATTGATAATTGTACGATATGCTCACTCCCCTTTTCATCCACACTGTATTGTCTCATAGCACCTTTGACAACAAACCCGTAATATTTGCATACTTCACCACTTTGCAGAAAGTACTGCCTCTTCCTGAGCTTTTTTGTCACAAAAACACGTTTGATGGTATCCACTTCGTGATCATTAAGTGGGAATAAGGCATATTGGTTGATGTATTCAATGAGTCTATCGTGCATTTTATGTTATAGCATTACCTACAACAGTTCTCAGCTATACGCATACAGGGATTTTAACCACTGAACTTTCTACGAAGAACTGAACTTCAAATTTAGGCAAAACTGTCATACGAAGCACTAAACCCCTGCTTGCGTATAGGTGATGTTAGCTGTTCGCCCTTTTTGTCTGTCTGCTTCAACCAAATTATACTACTTTTTTAATTGCCATTTTTCCGCCAAGCCAAGCCGCAGGAAGTGTTAATATTATAAGCGAAATAGGATACCAACGTGGTGGAATGTCCCAAGCAACAACAAGTCCGACAACCGTTAATACAACACCAATTACTCCAAGAATAATAGCGTGTTTCATTGGTTTGTTGGGTGCAAGTCGTGCTGTTAAATAACAACCGAACGTGTTGAAAATCGTCCTATACAGAATAATTATTGCAATCAGCCAAACAGGATTTTCAACAAATGGGTCGGTTTTCATAATCCCAGCTTTTTCCAAAATGCTGTCCATAATTATCGATAAAATTACCAATGCGAAAAAGCCTGCAACGACAGCTCCGATACTTTTCAATGTCTCTTTTTTCATTTGAATAGTTCGTCAAGTTGGTTAAAGCTAACTTCAATACCTTCTTTAAAGCCCATTTCAATTACGGCTTGAATATCCTCAAAGCTATTGTGTTTTGAAATCATTGTAACAGTCGTCTTTCCGTCAGTTTCGTTAAACTGATTTTCAAAATTTCCTGCTGGAAACTCTGGATTTACTGTTCCATTTTCATCGCAAAAAACATCTGTTCCCGAAAAACTTTTGTGCAATACAATTTTTTTGAAATTTTGTTTTCCCCAATTCCTTTGGTCTGTCTCTGCACCTGTAAGAGATGGAGGAATAACCATACAATATAGCCAATGTCCGCCCTCACGAAAATCCATAGATTTTGTTTCTGCCTTGCAAGGTTCTGGACCCCACCATTGGTCTAATAGTTCTGCGGTTGTCCACGCTCTCCAAACCAATTCAAGGTTTGCAGCAAATTCACGTTTTACAACAATCGTATTGTTGTCTTTATTGACTTCAAAGTCAAATTTTAAGGTACTGTTCATTTTTTCTGTTTTTTAATTGTTTCTAATAAATTATCTAATTGATTAAATCTTGTTTCCCAAATTTTTCGGAACTGTTCAAGCCATTTGTCAATCTCTTTCATTTTGTTCACTTCAAGTTGATAGTAGATTTCTCTGCCTTTTTGGCTTTGGGTTACCAATTCGCACTCGGTTAAAATTTGTAAGTGCTTGGACACGGCTTGTCGGCTTGTGTCAAAATGTTCGGCAATGGCATTTGGTGTCATTGCCTGTAATGCAATAAGCGTAATAATCGCCCGTCTTGTCGGGTCGGCTATTGCCTGAAAAATATCTCGTCTTGCTTTCATTATGCAATTATTTGATTGCAAATATATGTGCAATTATTTAGTTGCGCATCTTTTATGAAAAAAATTTCTGGTCGCTAAAATTTGGGGTGGTGGGTGGGCTTGGTTTTTAGTTTTGTCCGTCAGTTTAAGTTTGCACGGTCGTTCATAGGGTGACAGCTAACCTGGATAGAGCGAGTGGCCTCCGAGCTTATTTAATACTGATAAAAGTAGCTTATCTGCCGGTGCATTCAAAGTATCAAGTACGCACTGCGCTAACACAAATAAAAATCTCCCACGAGCGGAAGACAGTAGAAAGCACGACCATTTCCCAGCGGGTGATTCATGGTAAGGTTCGCACTGAAGTATGCAAAATGGCAGTTGGCGCATTCGTGCTAAAGCCCTGTTATGTGCCTCATATTGAGTCCGTTAAGTCCAGAAGTTTCCCAATGGGTTCGTATATAGGAAGTTCGAGAGAGTTAATGATTGAATTGATTTCTTTGCCAGTTCCACCAAAGTTGTATGTTCCCATGACTGTTACGTACATGCCATCCTTCGAAAAGAAGTATTGCTCTTGAGTTAGGGTCTTCAGTTCACCATCAACCTTGTATGATATTCTGTAAATCTTGTTGCCATTAATCTCTAGTTCTTTCAAATCTTCTATGAGCGTTCGGTTTTCTAAGAGCAGGGTTCGTCGTTTGAATTCTGTTAAAAACTCTTCAAAACTGGTTACATCTTCGTCGGCAAAGTTGAGAGAGTCATTTGCAACAATCACGATATTGGGGTTTTCCTCTTTTATAGTCCAGAGTTCACGGTCATATTTCGCAACTGTTAGAATCACTCCGGGTTCGTCAATTGTGACCCAGTTCGCCGGATATTCAATTTTGAGAAGTGGATGTTCAAAAGTTGTTAGTTCATAGTTGGATGAACAACCAATGACGATTAAAAGAAGAAATGTGTAGAGAGCCTTCATGTGGTACATAACGCCAAGCTAGCAGTTTGTGCGCCCCAAGCTTGGCAAGTTCCGATAAAACTAATGATTCTGACGGTGCTTCCAAAGTATCAGATAACCACTGCGTTCAGAAAGATGAAAAACCTGCGAGCTGATGTCAGTAGAAAGCACTGACCTTTCTCAGCGGCAGGTTCATGGTCGAGTTGCACTGAAGCCAGCAAAGATGCAGTCTGGCGCATAACTGCTAGCGCCTGTTGGTTGTAGTTTTAGTATACTTTGGTTCTTCGGAGTTGACCTTGGTCGGTTATCTCACCAGTTACTGCGTTAATGTTCACGAAATCAGAATAATTCTCATAAATCAAATCTTCAACGGTCCAAATGTATACTTGAGCTCTTAAGTCAAAAGTAAGTTGACACGTGACTTGATTTATTCCGTTCTGTTCTAAAATGGGGTTGGCGATTTCCAGCGCTTCCTCTGCTGATATAAAATTGCACGGTTGGTCATTAACGAGAAATTCAGGTATAAAATTGGTGTTCAGACTATCTATTAATTCCAAATTAGCATCGAGTTTGATTCCGGTATAGCCTGTTATCCAGTAATGCTCAGGGTGCTTAAAGTCGAAGCGGACGTTCGTGTTCACGAAATTTCCTTTGGTTTTGGCTTTCTTGTTCAAAGTCTCCCAACTGGTTTTCCCGTTCTTCTTTACGTATTCATAATAGGTATCTGAGTCATAAGTATAAAACTGATAAAGACGTTCGCCAACTGTGGCTTTAAGAATACTGTCAGCTTTTTTAATGATGGACGTTGTTCCGAAAGTTTGAGCCTTAAGTTGAAATGATAAAATTAGAAGTATAAACGATGCTACGAGCTTCATATAATTACAACCAACAACCGGCTAACAACCACCAGTGGTTGTTATGCGCCTTGTATTATTCCAAATCTAATGGATTTTGAATCTTCGACAAACCATTATAGGGAATAAGGGTACTACTCGTTTGCTGCCTACTGAGTTCATCTTAGATTGATTTTTTGGGTTTGAGCCGGGGCTGTTGCATGGAGAAGCAGTGTATACCGCCTCCACCGAGATTAACGGCCCGCGCATCCAGCATGACGACCTTACGATCCGGAAAAAGGGACTCTAATACACCCTTGGCTTGTTCGTCTTTCTGCTTGATTTCATCGGTCATTCCCTCACGCCAATATTTTTGCCCGATCACTATGGTATTGGTGATCAGAAAATTCAAATAACTGGCCGCAGCCACCACCGCGATGGTGTCCCCTTCAGGAAAGATGCTACCATCCCGGTAATCCAGGGTTTTGATATAGTCGTACACGTAATCCCCGGGGGCCATTTCATCAAAGACTGTCGCAGGCAGTGGTATTCTCACGATGTTGAATGGATTCCCGTCCTGATCAGTTTCCTGTAGCAAGAGCTGATAATTTTCCTCCAGTCTCCTGTGGTTTTCCATGGCTATGGGGTCATCAAATTCCGAGCTGTCCACTTGCGCCAGCAGGATGGTAGAGTCATTGACAAACCGGGCAAATTCATCAATGTGCCCATTGGTGGTTACTACGGTATAGGCTTTGGTGCCGTCTGCGGTGTTCAAGGGCCCCAGAAACGTGTGATCATCTTCCTGCAGGCCTCTTTTTAACCAAATGACTTTCTCCACACCCAGCAAACGACTATACTCAGCTTCCATTTGTGATTTGGAGAGGTGAGGGTTTCGTCCCTGCTCCACGCTCTCCGTCACCATCAGGGTGCCCAGCCCATTCACCTCACGATTGCCCCCTTCACTGATCATGGAGCTGGAAATGACGGGTAGTTGCAAGAGATTGGCCACACGGGTGTCATACAGCTCTTCAGTTTGAGTGTCTGTATCGAGCGTATCGGTATACCCCCAGGCATTAAAATTGAAATCGGCAATGGCGTGCCTGCCATCACTTGTTTCCACGAAAGTGGGGCCCATGTCGCGGGTCCAGATCTCCACCGATGGGATTTCCTGTATGGTGAGGTTTTGACTTTCCTTAAACCTTGAATTCAGCACCTTCCGGGCTTCATCGCAAAGCGCTTTATCCCCACAGGTGACAATAACATTCAGGTCATCGATGAGCGCTTCTATCACCGCCAGAGTGACCTTTTGCACAGATTCACCATGCTTATGCTCTGTTGGTGGCCAGATCAGCCAGACTGCATCCACCGCTTCATATTCGGCAGGCTGTCGTGTCACTGTCCAGGAGTCGGGTTGATTGCTGTGGGTGGCACAAGACAGGAGTAGGAGGGCAGTAATAAATAGGGTTATTCTCATGTTTGTTGGCGTGTGATGCTCAAGTGTGTGTCCTTCAGCTAAAGGTGTTAAAAGTAGTGAACCGGTACCATACATGCAATCTCAGGGATGATATGGGATGTTTAGATGAATAATAACCGTACTTATCACATTTCTTCAGGGTTTCTTCAGATTCTTCTGTTAATTTAGAGCCATAAACACTGTGTAAACCTGTTGCTTAACTTGTTTCTCGTGTTTTCCAATAAGGGCCATCCCTAGTTTTAACGCTCTTATTCACCCCACCCAAAAATTTTAATGTATTCAGGTATGCTGGCGGATTGGCTGGCACAAAAAATGAAAAGGAATCCATGAAATACCTCATTTTCATTGCGGTCAATTGCATTATTTTCTCACTCTTCGCGCAGGAATTTACCCTTAGTGGCAGCATTCAAAGCCAGGAAGATCAGTCTACTTTTCCGGGTGCCACAGTGGTGGTCCAAAACCCCGGCGACTCCTCCATCATCAAGGGGAGCATCACCGACTATGAGGGCCATTTCAAGATCAGCGGCTTAAGCGCAGGTACGTACCTGATCAAAGCGGACTTTATTGGCTATCAGACGCTGTACCAAAAGATAGACCTGACCAGGAACCTGGACATGGGCACATTGGCACTGGTGGAGGATACCAAGGTGCTGGAGGCCGTTGAGGTGGTGGGCAAGCCCGTGGCAGCCATGCAGAAGGGTGATACCACGCAGTTTAGTGCCAGGGCCTACAAAACGGCCCCCGATGCTTCCAGTCAGGAACTGATTGAGAAACTACCCGGCATCAGCACGCAGGATGGAAAGCTACAAGCCAATGGTGAGGACATCCAGGTGATTTTGGTAGATGGCAAGCCTTTTTTTGGAGGGGATGTGAATGCCGCCTTGCAAAACCTGCCCGCGGATGTGGTGGCCAGTATTCAGATTTTTGACAAAAAGAGTGACAAGGCGGCCCTCAGTGGTTTTGATGACGGTGCGCAGCAAAAGGCCATCAACATCATTACCAAGCCCAGTCGGAGGGTGGGCCAGTTTGGTAAATCCACCATCGGTGTGGGGACTGGCGGTACCTATCAGGGTGGCGCCAGTGTCAACTTTTTCAATAACGACCGGAGGATTACCGTCACCGGACTGAGCAACAACATCAACACGACCAACTACTCTGCAGACCCCGGCAGTATGGGGGATAACATCAATGCCAATGGGCTGATCAAAACCAATAACCTGGGCATTAACTTTAGTGATCACCTGGGTTCAAAATTTGAATTGAATGGAAACTATCAATTTTCGAGAGAGGAGAATGAACAAACTGAGCGCAAGCTGAGAGATTATGCCCTGGCCTCAGATTCCGGCCAGATTTACTCCGAAGATCGCTATTCCAACCGCCTGAATGTTGCACACAGGCTGGGTCTGAAGCTGGAGTACAAAATCAATGAGAATAATGTGTTGCTGATGCGTCCGCATCTTTCTTTCAGAAATGAGGAAAGTATCAATGATTTTCTAGGCCAAACCACTTCTGGTTCCAGTCCGGTGAATGCTACGGATAATACAGCCACGGCCAGCTATCAGGACTATGATTATGACAATAACCTCTACTATAGCCGGAAATTTGGCAAAAAGGGGCGCAGCTTCACCTCGCGACTACACACAGGGTGGCATACCAACGAGGACCGGTCCAGGCGCTATGCCGAAAACCAGTTTTTCAACGAAAGCGATAGCCTGGGGATACTTGATCAGCGAACCACCCGCTCCCGCACAGGCATTTCGTGGGAGGTCCAGGCCTCTTACACCGAGCCACTTGGCGAGCACAGCATGATGGAACTGGAGTATGAAATCGGAGATCGCATTGATGACTCGGATAAGCTCACTTATGATGCCGACGAATCGGGTGAGTACAATGCACTGGATACTGCGCTGAGCAATACCTTCAAGAGTGAATACCTCCGCCAGAAGTTTGAGGTGGGGTATCAGTGGCAAAATGAGGGGCTGAAACTGCAGGTAGAAACAGAGTTTCAGCGATCTGATATGTCCAACGATCAGGTATTTCCCACTCAGACGAACCTGAATAAGGGGTTTAGCAGTGTGCTGCCATCGGCACGGCTGGACTACCGACTCTCCGAAGACAAGCGCATAGAGCTGAGTTATCGTACTTCCACCAGACAGCCTTCCATTGGGGATCTTCAGGATGTGATTGACAATTCCAATGCCCTGCAGCTCAGTGCGGGAAATCCTGACCTGAACCAGACCTACAACCATAAGGCAAGGGCCCGGTTTTGGTCGAGCGATCCTGAAAATGGTAAGTCGCTATACGCCTCGGTGGAGTCTTCCTTTTCGCAAAACCTCATCACCAACTCTACCTTCATAGCCGAAGAGCCACTGGAGGTGGCCGAGGGTGTGATTCTTGAGCAGGGGTCACAGTTCACTCGACCTGCCAATGTGGACGGTTATTATCAGTTTAGGTCTTATATGAGCTATGGAAATCCCCTGGAGGTGATCAAGTCCAATATCCGATTTAATGGGGGTGTGAACTTTACCAGAAAACCCGGGTTGGTCAACGACGTGTTGAATTTTTCGGATGCCCACAACTACCGCCTGGGGGTGTCGCTCAATACCAACATCAGCGAGACCTTTGATGTCAACATCTCCACCCGGTCCAGTTACAACGTGGCTAAAAATTCATTGCGGCCTTCGCTCAACAACAACTACTACAATCAAACGACCCGGTTAAAATACCGGTGGGTCTTCCTGGGCGGGTTTGTTTATCGGGCAGACCTTCGTCATCAGCTGAATACCGGCCTCTCGGAGGGCTATGACAACAGCTCCATGCTGCTCAATATGAGTGCGGGGCGTAAGTTTTTAAAGAATGATCTGGCTGAGATCAGTGTGAATGTCTACGACCTCCTGCAGCAGAACAACAACGCCCGTAGAAACATCACTGAGCTTTACATCGAGGATCAGCAGTCCACAGTGCTGGAGCGCTACTTCATGCTCACGTTTACCTACAACATCCGCCACTTCAGTGCGGGTACCACCCGTGAGGATTTTGAGGATATATAGGATACTTATCGGAAGCTGAGGTTTGGCAGAAATCGTAGTGAGTGAGCTTGATTTTTGGAATTACTTATTTTCAACTTCAGGAGGTAGCTTGATGGGGGAGTAGTTTGGGCATTGTTAAGATATGAATGGATAGAAATACTGTGTGAGATGTTGAACTGGTCGGCTAATCGATTACCCATCTTTTCTCATTATTTCCATCAGTGTTGTTGAATCATAGTTTTCAAAAACTTTTCCTTTTATCCATTTATCATAATCAGACAGTGAACGTAGGGTTTGCCCATTTTCTTGAATAAAAACAGGCTCCGCGATTATCAAATTTCTAAGTATTCTAAATAAAGTAGTTTCTGCTGCCTTGACTGTTGTTGATGCGTTATGATGAATTAAGTTTTCAATCTGCTCAATGTCATGTTTGCTAACTATATATACCGATTTAGTTATGCTTCTTATCAAATTGTCAGTATTCAGGGCGCTCAAATATTTCTTACCCCTTTTCCAATTTTTGAAGTCTTCTATTGTCTTTAATTCTGTGTTTTCGCCCTCAATGGTTACGGTATCCCCTTCAATCAGTACCTTGAGTATATCTGCTATCATAGATTCGGCATGCCCCAACGTTGAAGAAGAATTATAAGAAATAGCATCTTCAACTTCCTTGATGTATTTCAGTTGAATTTTTAGATTCATCGGTTTACTCAGTTTTTCAAATCCATTAGATCGAATACTCGCCTGTTGCGGGCCTAAGTGTATGTATTTAGTTGGTTTTAAATGGCAGGGGGAAGTAAGTAAATACCATTGACGCCTTTCAGTTTTGCACGTCAAGCTACCACTTCTTTACCTTATTTGCAATAGAACATATGAGACGTAATGGATTGGTGGATTTGCTCATTGGCTAGCTCATTTGTTTGTGCCAACCCTGGAAGGGACAAGAGATTCCGGTATTTGTCCATCGCTGCGCTTGTCCACCGGATGACGGAGCGGGAAAGGAACGTCATTCCCGCGCAGAGAGGAATCACATTGCGGTTCTTTATTTTTGATCGAAAGCATCTTTCATGAACCTGTCTGATGGTTCGACGGAACTCACCATGACAGGTTCAGGCTCGTCATCAGGCTTGAGATGGCGATTCCGTGTTTTTACTGACAACTTCTGACAGAGATGCAAAGATTCCGGTATTTGTTCACCGCTACGCTTTGCCCAAAACCGGAATGACGGAGCGGGAAAAGAACGTCATTCCGGTTTCTGAGGCACGAAGAATACCGGAAATCTTCGTGCTGATGGTTTAATGGGCTCGTCATGATAAGTCCCATCGAGCTCACTATCAGGGCTAGAGAATCTATTCAGGGTTATGCCATGCTTTGTCACACTGAGCTCCGTCGAAGGGTAAGACAAAGCAGTGAGATTCCCTATAGCCAATAATGGTTTGATCAGGATGTAAAATCTGTGAGTCTTGGTTTTGAGTATACTTAACATTGTGGTTGTCAGGTGCTTGTTTCTATCATCTTTAAAACCCTCTTCCCTCTAATATTCGAGCGAATGATTGGTGTCATTTTAAGTATGTAGTTGCATCATATATACGGTTTGTGTTATATTTAAATATCGTGCGTGTAGATATTTATCATGCTGAGGATCAAATCATTGGTGAGCAAGGTGTATGCATTTATGGGTTGTTCATCATCCATAGAGCAGGATCAAAGAAACTATTTATAAATGGTTAAGGCCTGATGCACCTTATTTGACCATTGAAATAATCAGAAAAGCCAATGGAGGATTTAATTTTTACGGCTGGGGAGCTGAGAGCGGCCTTCCTGGCAGCAGTTGGGACACTAGTAGTCACTTTGTTGGTAAATAGATTGCAGAATAAGAGCCAAAGGAGTATCAACAAGCAATTTTTCACCTATTTCCATAAAGTAGGTTCTTCGGGTAGTCAGAAGTCAACATTTTATTGCTACTACATTAATCCCATAAAGAAGAAGTTTGTTCAGGCACCATTGATATTGACCCATTTAGCAGTGAAGGAAAGTCATTTTGATGCTTTTTATAAGGCAGAGTACTACTCGCTTGATTCGGATGGAAACACAAAGAATTATCAGGGAAAAGGCACAATGAAAGGCAATATCATGGAGTTGTCTTTGTACGACAAGGCCAAGGGTGAAGTCCTTTTTATTTTGGCCTATTTGGCCAATAACAGGGATAGTGTCCTTTTCAATGCTTTGCATCTGTGTACAGATTCGCGCAATGATACAGTGTGTTCAAATCGGCTTTTGCACAAAGTGAAGACAAATGTTCAGGAAGTGAGGCCGGAGGGTAGAGTGATTACCAAAAAGGAGATCCATGAGACTGAGGGTATGGAGGCTGTCTATAATTACCTTCTGTATGACATGAAAAGAATTAAACTCACCCAGTTTGCCGACAGGCATTTTGAGGGTTTGAAGCACTATAATGACAAATTGATGCGGAGATTAGAAATTGCTAATCTTCAGAAATTAATTGGTACCTGGGTTTCATTTTCTAGGGTATATGCAGATGGAGATCTAAGTTCTTTCAGGTGGACAGTCACCCAAAATGAAAATAAATTCGAAGTGCTACGTGAAGGTGGAGAGGGCCTTTATAAAGGAACCGTAAAAGTCGGGCACGATTATGTTTCTTTTGTTTTAACTCAAAATGGGATTATAGGAGAAGACTTCATCGATTTGGTGTCTACAGGTAAAAGAAAGCACTTAATGGCATTGATGGATCATAAGACTATTATCAAAGGGCTTACCACCACTATTGTCCGTGAAAATTCCGACGTGCATCCTGTAGCCACCAGGGAAATAATGATAAAGTTGTCTGACGAGCCAATAAAACTAAAAACGGGTGATCAAAGAGGGAGGCCCACCTTGGAGGATATGAGGGAATTGTTTGCTTCAAGCCAGCTTCAAGCTTTGGAAGTGGAGAGGCTCATCCAGATTATTCGTGAATTCATAGAGAATGGCAATGAGAGGATCTACGCAAATTTGAATATAAACAAGTCGATGGTTGAGGCAAATGAGAGATTTTTTGGAAGGTATTATGTTTATTACATCGATAGTATTACAGATACATTTCATCGATTTTATCTCAATGTAGACAAAAACAGAGATGTAGAAGGTATCCTATTGGTGGAGGATAAATCTAAGGGATTCAGAGAAGATATCTATGCAGGTAAGGTGTCATATGAAAATAATCAATTTGTAATTATTCAGGCATCTTCATCATTAAGACCCGTGGCCATTACCTTCAAAAGAATGTCTGAATCTGGAGGTTATTTGACAACCTACAATAAAGATGCGGCTCCAGTAGTGAGTAAAGTTATTTTGAAGAGAATACATGAGGATCAAATCAACCTAAAGGATTGGGCTCGCAATGACCAAAAGGAGATTGAAGATAAATTGAGAGAGGGTTCTTATTTGGTTTTCAATTCTTAATTATCGACCCTTTAAACAACCGATAAAATGATTGAACTGGCCAGGTACATCGTGATCCTTTTTGCTGCTTTTCTGATTTACGTCGGTTTTCTGATGTTGCTGAACCCCCTCAAGGCTCGGGAGTACCTCAGAAAAGCCGGAAGCACCAATTTTATCAACTACTTCGAAATCACCATTCGGATGATCCCGGCGGCTGGGCTCATTATATCCGCTGAGTTGTCAAAGTTTCCTGAAGTGTTTACCCTGCTGGGTTGGTTTATGATCGCCACTTCTTTCATCCTATATTTCGTCCCCAGGAGGCTCCATCATCATTACGCCCTTTGGTGTGCAGACATTCTCAAGCCCGCGTACATTCGACTGACTGCTCCATTCTCCATGCTATTTGGGTGCGCGATTATTTATGCCTTCCTGTAAAAGATATCGAGTGATAGGTGATCATCCCCAATGGCCATGACTTACCCAGGAGGGGAGTTGTGTATCCCGACCAGTGTGGTTTTTTTAAGGCGATCACAAAGCGTGGATGACCACCTTCCAGTGTTTATTTGTTTTTTTCGAACCAGCTGACGATAGCGGGCATGTTTCGCTCAAAGCCTCCGGGAATGAAAAAATTAAGCAGTCCGGCTCGCTTTTCCGTCTGGTTTTTGAAATCGTGAAGGGTCTTTGCGGGAATTCTTAAAAATGCGCCTTTCTTGGCTTGCACCCATTCCTGCCCGATTAACACGGAGACCGTTCCCTCCAGAACATAAAACACCTCATCATTTTCTTCATGCAGATGGGCACCCGGCCCGTCAGTGTCTGGCTCCAGCCACCACTCCGAAATGCTGTATTTTTCATCGGTTTCGTTCTCGTCGGCTTTGAACACGGCGGTCATACGCCCGCAGTTATAGGTTCTGCCTTCACCGGCATGGAGAACGAGCGGTTCGGTAGCGTTGTGCTTATGGTTCATTGGTTGAGGTTAGGTTTTAGTAATGGCTCCGTTGTGGTCACAATACCCGGAGGCAACAAGATAAGTCAAAACTCCAGGACTCCAAACCCTCAGAAGACGGATTTAGGAGGCTGTGCATTGCTAGTTGGGAAATACCTGTATGATGGCTTAGTGATGTCCAGCACTAAAAATGGCGTTTGAGCCTGGGCTACTAAGCAGGTTCGTAGATCAGCTGCACCACTCCTGATTGGAAGGTCCTGGTCTCGATCAATTTTAGGCCCAAGCGTTCTTTCAGGTCTTTGAATAGTGGTTTTCCTCTTCCCAACACTACGGGGTGTACAGAGAGTCTATAGCGGTCTATGAGACCGTGCCGAATAAACGAGGTAATCAAGCCGGCGCCCCGATAGAGCCAGATATCTTTCCCATCTTGCTTTTTGATTTCTGCTACCTTTCCGACCAGATCGGAGCTGATGAAGGTGGCTCGATCATCTTGCCTGAGCTGGCTCGTAAATACCACCTTTTGCATTGAATGAACCGCTCTCCAGAGCCGTTGCTCTGCCGGACTGGCCTGGGTATCGGGTTGAAAATTGCCCCAGGCATCGTAGCTGACCCTGCCATAAAATATGGTGTCGACACCTGCCAGAAACCCTTCAAAGTCCATGTCATCGTCCATGATACACCAGTCGATTTCACCTTCGGGCCCTTCGATGAATCCATCAAGCGTTACTGCCAGATCTAATAGTATGTTTCTCATTCCTGTTGTTGGTTGCGCAATGTCAGGTTGGGTCACCTGGTTACTGCTTAGTCAATTAATAATTTCTCCCTTGTTGTTGGCCAGCTTTTCACGCCATTTTTGGATCTCCTCTGGTGTTTGTCTGTCCCAGTCGGCTACCTCACCCACGATCTTCAGCGGTGCCTCCGTGCGATAGGAGCGGGTGGGGTTCCCCGGAAATTTTTTGTCGGTCACATTGGGGTCATTTTCGAAAACCCCGGAGGGCTCCACGATGTACACACGTTCACGTCCCTCACCGTTGGCCAGGGCAGCGGCCAGTCCAGCATTATTCGCTAAGGCGGTGAAATAGATGTGATTCATTTTGAGGTCGGTCTTGTAGTTAGACAGGTTTCCGGCTACCAGCAAGTCGCCTACCTGCAGGTCTGCTTTTGTTCCGTGGTAAAAGGGTCCTTTGTCAGAGGGCTTGGCTTGAAATGAAGCCCCTAATGCATGATGCTCCTGGGCTTTGTCTGCGTCGCCCAGCTCTTCGTAGCAGAGACCTATATTGGTATATAATGCGGGGAAAGCACTCGCCACCGTGTCGTCGTTTACCTTCAGTGCATAAGTCAATGTCGTTTCCAGCCATTTCAGCCGATCGGAGACCTTGTGTTGATGTCTGGCGACATAATGAGCAGCCATAAACTTTTCAAAGTCGTTAGTGGCTTCGTTCCAGGCTTGAAGAAACAGCCGGTTGGCCGCTGTGGGCTGGTCGTTCTCTTCCATGGCCATACCCTGTAGGCAGCGTTTGACAATGTGGTTGTTGGGGTTGAATTCCATTTACTGATTGTTTGGTAATTATATGATCCAATCATTTATCTAGCCAGGAGCTACCTTTGAATCATCATTTTTTCTTGAGAAAGGCATGTG
>JGI24516J20058_1000337_pt1 | contig 16758 bp, 14 predicted proteins | sample LinPmetageLP39_FD_20058 | JGI IMG/M metagenome (IMG submission 20058) | reverse complement strand
CTTGGTTTAGCGGTTAAAAAATTAGTTTATAATTTGATCGTCCAATATATCAAATGATATAGTTTTTCAAAGAACTTAATCCGCAAAAGGTTAGCTATTCATTTGTAATTCTTTGAAAAAAAAGATTCCTCCAGGCACTAATATTCTATTTTGTGGTTCAGCACTGATTGATCTCAAGGTGCAATCCAACCTATGCGCACTATCTTTTGATATACTTTGGCATAAAAAAAGGTCTCCCAATTAAGAGAAACCTTTCTATCTACAATTCAATGTCTTACAATTAATAATTTTGGTTGATGTACCACTTGGCAGTGAGCAGTCTGGACACCTGAGAAGGGCTCTTCGCCAACTCAAGATTTCTATCCAAATGCTTCTTTATTTTGGATACGCAAGAAGCGATGAGCATTTGCTCCTCCGCATCAAATTCGGCTTGAAAACTGGCAGTCTGGGGCTGATTGGTGAAGGTTATCATAATCTTTTTCTTTAGGACATATCAAAACTCCTAAAAACCTCATCAATTAAAAACTGAACAGTTGCCAACAGGAAATATCAGGAGTGAATAGGGATTTTCAGCCCTTAATCAGAAATGCGAGATCATTTTCGATGGTTAAATGGCATTTTCACAGGCATATATAGTACTATTCTCATATTTTCCCTAAGAAACCAATACTACTTGAGTCAACTCCAAATTTAGATCATCTTAAAATCAAGCCGTTTACTGGCATCACCACAGTGAATGCCGCCCCTTCACCCTTCTTGCTAGATACCCGGATGCCCCAGCCATTTCGGGTGGCAAGCTCTGAACAGAGCGAAAGCCCTATGCCAGTCCCTTTCTCACCTGAAGTACCCATTTCAGAATCCATCACCACACGGCCCCTGATCTGCTCCAACCGCGACTCTGAGATCCCCACCCCCTCATCTCGCACTGTACAGACTATTGATTCTGATTCGGTCTGCACACTCACATAGATACTCCCTCCTTCACGGTTAAATTTCAGGGCATTGTTCAGCAGGTTTCTGATAATCACGCGAAGGTCATTTTCATGCACCTGCAAAATCACATCCGGAGACACCTCGTTGCGCAGTAATATTTGCTTTTTCCGCAAAATCTCTTTGAAAAGACCCGCGCTCTCTTCTATTAACTGATGCAGGCACACGGCACTCTTATGCGAGGGTGCTCCATGAAACTGAGCTTTGGCCCACGAAAGAAGGTTGTCCAGCATATGCGAAAGGCCTGAAAGGTTCTCCCTCACGCTCTGAGTATACCTTTTCATCTCTTCCTGGCTCAGCTCGCCATGATCCTGCAGGTAAAGTGTATTTTTCAAGGTATCAATAGGGCTCATCAGGTCATGGGCTATGATGGAGAACAGCTTATCTTTTGTCCGATTGAGCTCTCTAAGCTTATGCTCAGCCTCCTTTAGTTCTGTCACATCAGTCACAAATACTGTCACATACTCTACCTGATTATCCTCACCGAAAATGGGGAAATACTTGCCGTAGGAGTGCGTGAAAGCTCCGTTTTCCTGAGAAATATTCTGATAAAAATCCTGAGGGGTTCCTGCCAGACACTTCTCTATCAGCGGATCATGAAAAGCCACAATCTCATCGGGCAGTACATCTCTATAATGATGACCGATGATCTCTTGTATCGGAATCCCGAAAGCATCTTCATATTTCTTATTCACGATCAAATAATTCCCTTTTCTGTCCAGCATGGCCAAAAACAAGGGCAGGTTATTCAACAATGAATCCATCATTAGCTTGGACTTCTTCAGTTGTTCTTCGCTGGAGGTTAATTTTTCATTCAGGCGATCAGCCTCCTCTATAGAACGGGCCAGTTCATCTCTGAAAACTGCGCTAAAAAAATAAATCAGCAGAAACGCCACGCAATAGTTGAGGAGGGCAAACCAATAATCGGAGGGAAGGGGAATATCATGTGATATATACTTGAGGGCCTCCAGGCCACAGAGCGCAAGAAAAATGCAAGCGAAAACGCACCTTCTCCACCAACCCTCATAGAGAATCGGCGCTATGACTGATAGACCAATGATAATCACTTCGAGGTGTGTTTTTCTATCTATGAGGATGTTGGAGTAAGCCACACCGGATAACATAGCCAGCAGCCCAAATGTGAACAATGATGCTGCAAAGTGATATCTCCCACGGTTCAGCAATAAAATGACGGGCAAAAAGATCAGTAGAATGGCAAGTAAACAAGCAAGGGACTGAAGGACCAACCCAGAGAAACCATTGATGCACATGAGCGCCAGAGCCACCACTATGGCCACAAAGTTGACCTTCTTTAAGACCACAAACTTCCGCCTCTCTAACCCGGAAAGATCATCATGCACATTGATAAGAAACCTGGATAACCCCATCACACCCTCCGTTATAAACGCTCATTACTGGATGTAGAAGTGAGTAAATCTCCTGACTATATAGTGTCTGAAGTGAGAGCTGGTGATCTCAAACTCCGAAATGGAAGTTTTCAATCCCACTTAAGATATACGATTTTATCGAAATATCAGGATTCGGGAGCAAAAGAATATGATCGTTCTTCGGGGTGCAGTCTATTGTCATTTTGAGAAGGTCTTGTTCAAAATGACAATAAAAAGGCTGCTTGCAGCTCTGCAAGTGAATCTCAACACACTGTATTACAGCAACTTAAAGCTATGATCCAATTCTGGAACGGGCTTTGGCATATAGAGAGCGTACCAAAAATTATGAAAGTTATGAAAACGTTTAAATCAATTTTAGCAGCGATTCTTATTGTAGGAACAGCAGGGTTTTTGATGTCCTGCGAAAGTGAGTTAGAATCCAAAGGTACCGCAAGCATTGGAGTCACCGATGCGGCCGTTGATGCCGAAAATATATCTGGAGTCTATCTCAAAGTAAATGAAGTGCAAGCCACAGCACAGGGTAAAACCAAAACGGTAGTGGCCTTCGATTCTCCGAAGACCTTTAATGTAATGGACTATCAGAATGGTGCTACCTACGATCTTGGTGAAGGCCAGATTGACGCAGGTAGTTACAGCGAACTGAGATTCATACTGGATGAAGGTTCTTATGTGAAGTTCAAAGATGGAACTACCGCTGACCTGGATGTACCTAGTGGTACTACCTCCGGTTATAAAGTAAAAGGTGATTATGAGATCAACAGTGATAGCAGAACGAACCTTGTGGTTGACATTGACCTCAGAAAAGCTTTTGTGAAAACCGGATCTGGTGAATATAAACTACGACCCACCGCGCGTATTGTAAACAAAGACCGATCTGCCGTCATCAACGGTACTGTGTCTGGTAATACAGCTGATAAAGTAGTGGTTTATGCCTACGAAAAGGGCACTTATAAAGAGTCTGAAACCGCTGAGCCAGCAGATGGCGAGTCAAGGTTTGAAAACTCCATCAACAGTGCCGTGGTAGCCAATGGCCAGTTCACAATGGCCTACATGGAAGAAGGCGAGTACGACCTGATTGCTGTGGCCTATGATGAAAACCCTGAAGAGGATACTTACGCTTTCAGAAGCGCCTCCGAAGTGGACATGATGGTAGCTGGCTCACTGTTGAGTGTACTCAAAGTGGAAGCAAACGCGAACATCAATGTATTAATCAATCTTGATTTCTAAAAGACCTTCAAACATTCACCTGTTTGAAATGAGAAGGCAGGGCATAACTGTCCTGCTTTCTCTTTTTATCCACCCTTCAAAAACCAATCACCATGAAAAAATTCATACTCATACTACTCCCGATATTAGCTCTGGCAGGCTGTCAAAGTAAAACTTACTATGGTGCCCAGAGCACCAATCTGCAGCGATTTGACGGATGGCAGGAAGAAAACGCTACCTTCCTGATGGAAGCCAATGACCTCACCCTCCTGCTTCAAAATCTCTCCACTCTGGCAATGACTGAAGCCAATCGCAGAGACACGTACCTCACTGCCGAAGAGGCTTATCCAGAATTTCAAAACCTCCTCTTAGACTTTAAAATAGAGGCCGCAGCCAGGCGAGTGAAACTCTCGAGTGTGCTCAGCAAAGACAATGACCTCATCTACCAGCAGCTGAGAACCGCGCAGAAGGATGATTTTGACAGTCTCTATCAAAAAATAATGCTTCAAAAAATAGCTGAGCTACAGAGTATTTCAGAGGACTACACCCTTAAAGGACACAATGAAGGCCTCAAAGACTTTAGTGAAAAAATCATTCACACCCTGTCACCACTAAATGAAAAGATAAAGGCGCTGGAAATGACCTGATCTCATGGCTTTTGATATAACACTTAGCGGAGAAGAGCGTTTATTTGTAGGATCATTACAAATAAGCGTGAAGAGAAGTCATATTGCCAATTTTCTGGGAATCCTGCTAATTATACTTACCATTTCCCTGGCAGGTGCAGGGTTCATCACCTATAGGAATCTGGAGGAGATTGTCTCCAAGCTGGAGACAGATGATCGCTCCAATGAGAACCTTCTCCAATACAAAGAGATATTGGTGAACCTGCACGATATGGAAAACCAGGTGGAGTCTTACGAGCTCACCAGTGATCCCAAATATATAGAAAGGTACAACCGGAGCATTTCGAGGGTATTTGCCCGTGTGGACTCCATCAATGGGCTCAACCAAACTGACACAGAGCTGCTCGTTTTCAACGACTCCCTGAGATCGCTGATCAATGAAAAAACCTTTACACTTAACCAGCTAATTGATTTCCGATCCAATCAGAACCAGGATGATTTCAAAGAACTAGAGGGGTTTCTGGATGCGATATCAGCCAATCCCATCCCCCCCGCTCAAACAACAAAAGATACTGCCAGGGTCACTGAACCAGAACCAGAAGAGAAAAAAGGGTTTTTCAAGCGACTATTGGCCAAAAAACCTGAACCTGTGGCCACCCCGAAGGTCAATCAGGACAGTATCATTCTGGCCGAGAAAAAACAATATCATTCTCAGATTAATAGCAAAGTAGATCAGATGAGATCCAGCCAGCGACTGGTCAGTCAGCGCCAGCGTGAAAAGGAGATGAACCTCCTTTCGGCTCATTTTGGCATTCAAAACCAAATAATAGACCTGGTGACATTTCTGGAAAGCCGTGAAACCACCAAGGTGAAAATCAAGGCCATCAAGGCCAAAGAACTGGCCAATCAAACCAGTCAGCAGATCACCCTGTTTTTCAGCCTGGCTACGCTCCTGCTGCTCTCGTCGGTGATCATGATGGTGACCTACGTGCAGCGCAACGGCCGCTATCAGGAGCTCCTGCGGGAGTCTAAAAAATCGGCCGAAACCCTGGCCAAAGCCAAAGAGCGGTTCTTCGCCAACATGAGCCATGAAATCCGTACACCGATGAACGCCATATCGGGTTTCACCAAAGTCCTCCTGAGAACCGAGCTGAATGAAGAACAAAAGGAGCAGGTAGAAATCATTCACAAATCCAGTGAACACCTGCTGAGACTCCTCAATGACATCCTGGACTTCTCAAAGCTACAGGCGGAAAAACTCCAACTGGAGACAACACCCTTCAGTATCCGTCAGGTCTGCGATGACAGCATTACGCTACTGAAAGCCAGCGCCGCGCACAAAGGATTGAAACTCTATAGCGAGCTTGATAATGTACCTGAGTATGTACTGGGAGATCCGCATCGGCTCAGGCAAATCATACTCAACCTGCTGAACAACGGCATCAAATACACCGAAAAAGGCGAAGTGGCGCTACTGGTAAGCGGAGAGCGCAAGCAAAACAAACTCCACCTGGCCCTGGAGGTAAAAGATACCGGTATAGGGATTTCCAAAAATCATCAATTGAGGCTCTTTCAGGAGTTTGAACAAGCCAATCAAAGTTCATTCTCTAAGGGTACAGGGCTGGGACTGGCCATTACCAAGAGGCTTGTCAATCTGCATCATGGAAGTATACGTCTTGACAGCAAGGAAGGAGAAGGCACCTCAGTATTTGTGAAGATGGCCTATCCGCTCACGGACAAGGGGCCCGTGGAAGAATCTACCAAAGAAACAAAACATGATTTTCAGGGTGTGCATGTACTCATTGCAGACGATGAGCCCTTCAATACCAAACTGCTGGCTACCATCCTCAGTAAAAAACAAATCACCTTTGATGTGGCACATGATGGCACCAGCGCTCTGAAGTTGGCCATGACCAAACCGTATCACATGCTCCTGCTCGATCTTAAGATGCCAGGCCATACCGGATGGGAGCTACTCGAAGAGATCAAATCCACAGCTGGGCCCAATCAAAACACTCCAATGATCGCTCTCACGGCTACTGTCTCCAGCCTGGACAAAAGTCGGGGGACCACTTTCCATTTTGATCACATTATGAGAAAGCCATTTGAAGAAGCCGAACTTTTTGATTCTATAGCCAACGCTCTGAACATCGCCCCACCAGAAGATTCCCCAAAAAGGGTCACCGACCTTTCCTCGCTGATGCAAATGGGTGACCAACAGTTTGTGGAAGACATGGTAGAGACCTTTATCAATGGGGCAAAGGAAGGTCTCCAACAGATCAGTGCCGCCTTGAAAAATCAAGCATACGAAGACATTTCGCTCATTGCACACAGAATAGTAGCTCCCGCCAGACACTTCAAAGCGGGACAATTAGTAGATTTATTGAAGAACCTGGAAAAACGAGCCGATGACCGGGATTCTACCATTACAGAGGCCGACCTGAACCATATCCGACAGGAACTGGATCAAGTCATAGCCTCCCTGAGATCAGCCCTTCAGGCGCAGACATTCAACTGAAAACATTAAAACTTATGGGTCAAAAGCCATTTACAATTTTTGTAGTAGAAGATGATGACTGGTATAGAAAGCTCCTCCACCACAACCTCACCCTGAACCCTGAATATCGGGTGGAGACCTTTGCCAATGGGGAAGCTTTTCTGAAGCAAATCAATGAAAAGCCGGATGTGGTCACCCTGGACTACCGCCTGCCAGACTATAATGGAGAGGACTTACTCAAAAAAATAAAAGCGGCGGACCCGGGCATCGAAGTGCTCATCATCTCGGAGCAAAGTGAAATAGAAACGGCCGTTTCCTTGCTGAAAGCCGGGGCATATGACTACATCACCAAGACCGAAGACATTCGCGATCGCCTCCTCAATGTGGTCCAGCACATCAACAAAAACCGCTCACTCAAAACCCAGCTGGAAAACCTCCAGACGGAGGTAGCTCAGAAGTATGAGTTTGAGACATCTATCATAGGCCAGAGCAAGGAAATGAAAAAGGTCTTTCAGATGATGCAAAAGGCCACTACCAACAACATCTCGGTGATCATCACCGGTGAGACTGGTACCGGAAAGGAAATGGTGGCCAAATCCATCCATTACAACTCACCCAGAAGCAAGAAATCCTTTGTGGCGGTCAATATGAGTGCCATCCCCAAGGAGCTCGCAGAAAGTGAGCTTTTCGGCCATGAAAAAGGTGCCTTCACCGGAGCAGCCAACAGGCATGCGGGCAAGTTTGAGCAGGCCCACGGCGGCACCCTGTTTCTGGATGAAATAGGTGAAATGGCTCCTGAGCTGCAGGCCAAACTGCTGCGAGCACTTCAGGAAAAGGAAATCGTGCGTGTAGGGGGTACCGAATCAGTAAAGGTGGACTGCAGGATCATAGCCGCTACCCATAGAAACCTGCTGGACGAGATGAAAAAGGGCGCCTTCAGGGAAGACCTCTATTACCGGCTCTTTGGGCTACCGGTAGAGCTGCCCCCCTTACGCGATCGTGAGAATGACATTGTGATCCTGGCCAAACACTTCGCGGAGAGTTTCTATAAAGAAAACGACATGCCGCCGAAAACCTTCACGAAGGATGCCCTGAAAAAGCTCATGACCTACTCCTACCCAGGAAATATCAGGGAGCTCAAATCCATCGTGGAGCTATCCGTGGTGATGGCGGAAGAGCATGAGATTACGGCAGAAGACATCACCTTCACTCAGTCCAATCCCATCACCGAACTCTTCGATGAAGCGCTCACCATGAAGGACTACGAACTTAGAATCGTGAAAATGTACCTCAAAAACCACAACGACGACATCAAAAAAGTGGCCGAGCTGCTGGACATTGGCCAGTCCACCATCTATCGGATGCTGAAAAAAGAGAAGTGATTTAGCAATACAATTTTGAGATGGGCTTCTCTTTTTGAGAATGCACTTGTCAATTTGGGATAAGACCCGGAATAGATGAAAATACAATTAGCTAATTATCAGCTAGTTAAATCACGATAAAAATCTGGTACAAGTTTGGCATAATGGCTATTCGTAAATCAAAACGTATAGCCATGAACTATAAACAAATACTTTCAGCATTTATTCTCTTTACCTTTTCCATCGGCGGTGTACTTGCCAGTGGTAACCAAAAGGATGAAAAAACGGAAGCAGACCTTTCTGCCTCCTCTCTTCATTATCCTGTGAAGCCATCGCTGGCCATCAACTCCTCCAGCTACACCACAGCTTTTGGTGTGCGTGGACTTGGTACCTCAGGTCTCACCATCAAACATTTCACCTCCAACTCCACAGCAATAGAAGGAATCATCGGTCTGTGGCCCAGCGCCCTGTCCGCCACCATCCTTTTCGAGCGATACGTCAATGCATTTGACGAACCAGGGCTCAACTGGTACTATGGTATCGGCGGTCACATAGCCACCCAAACCGACTGGGTATACTATGATGGTGTACGAGGGTACCGCAGGTCCAACGGCGACTTTGGAGTGGGTATAGATGGAATCTTCGGCCTGGAATATAAAATCCGCGAAGTACCCATAGCGGTAAGTCTGGATGTGAAGCCATTTCTGGAGGTCACCACCAACGGGGATGCGTACCTCGCGCTGGATCCGGGACTGGGCATCAAGTTTACCTTCTAAAAAAAAGTTAAAGCAAACAGGTGTTTTGATTCACCATAAAAGAACAAAACATGGAAACTCTAGCCATCATATATCTGTGCTTAGGTGCGCTGGTGATGTTGTTTGGGATCAGGAAAATCAGACATCACCTCCCACTAAGAACGGAAAAAGGCAAAAACCAACCCGCTGCTGAAGAAAGATAAAGTCCAGATACAATGGACCCCATTAAATAAGATGATAACCATAAAATCAATACTGTTATGAACTCTCAAACAAAAAAAAGTACGCTGAAGATCTCAGCCATATTGCTGATGGGAGCACTTGCTTTCACCTCCTGCGACAAAGAAGAACGCGAACAACTAAAAGCACAGGCTGACCAGTTGGAGCAAAAACTACACGAGCGCGATTCGGCTTTCAATAGCATCATGAACGTGATGGCCGAAGTGGAAACTCAGATTGAGCAAATCAAAACGCAGGAAAACCTCATTGCCAATTCGTCATCAGGTGACTTTTCCAGCATGGAAAAAGACCAAATGGTGGGTGACCTGAAGAAAATCAATGAGCTGATCTCTAGCACCAATGAAAAAGTAAAGTCCCTGTCCAGTCAACTGGAAGACTCAAACATAGAGCTGAATGCTTTCAAAAGAAGGGTACAGGATATGATGAAAAACCTGAAAGCCAGAGAAGCGTCGATCGCTCAGCTGAAGGAAGACATCCAGATGAGAGATAACCGAATCGCCGAATTGGATACTGAGGTGGGCTCACTGGTGACCCGTGTGCAGTTGCAAACGGAAACCATAGAACTCCAAAACCAGGAGCTGGTGGAGCGTGAAAACGATCTGAACACGGCCTTTTTTGCGGTAGACACTGAGAAAAAACTCAAGGAAGAAGGACTAGTGACCAAAGAAGGAGGGTTCCTCTGGATAGGAAAGACCACCGAGCTGCAGGCGGATGCTGCGCAGCAGAAATTCACCGAAGTGGATATACAGAACACCAAGCGGTTTTACATAGACAGTGAGAAACTGGAAATCGTGACGGAGCACCCCAGCGAGAGCTACAAGTTGGTGAATGAAGACGGTAAAGTGAAATACCTGGAAGTGGTGAACCCGTCAGAATTCTGGAAAATATCCAAGTACCTGGTTGTTTCCGTAAAAGGATAATATTCAATCAGCTATGGGGTCCGGAACAGATCCGGACCCTAATTTTAACTTTCAAACTAAAACATTAAGACCATGAAATTCAAAATACTATTTCTAGCAGCAATGTGTATCTTTTTCACCTCTGCCCAGGCTCAGCGAGCGGGACTCAAAGGGGGTGTCAACTTCACCAATCTCTACGTGGACGATGTGGACGATGAAAACATGAAAGTCGGATTCAACGTGGGTTTATTCCACCGGTCAGACATCAGCAACAATTTTGCCATACAGCCCGAGTTTCTTTTTACTCAGAAGGGATCCGAAATACAGTATAGTGGGTTTCTTGGTGGCAGCGGAAAATACCGGTTCAACCTCAACTACCTGGAAGTACCTGTGTTGGCCATGGCCAAGATAGGGAGCTTCAACATTCACGCTGGCCCCTATCTGGGATTTCTGGTGGGTGCCAAAGTGAAGGACATTGACGATGACGGTAGTGTAAACGACGTGGAGTCTCTGGATCGTGATGACTTCAATACATTTGATTACGGTATTGCCGGGGGTATAGGGTTTGACTTTCCTGATGGCATGCTTGGCCTAAGGTATAACTACGGTTTTGTGGAGATCGGACAAAGCGGGGTAGCCGGACAGGCCACCGAAAACTCTAAAAACTCAGCCCTGCAACTTTACCTCGGTTTCGACTTTTAAGTCGAAAAGTACATAGATCCGCCGAAAGGCAACAAGGCCCTGAACTACGTTCAGGGCCTTGTTTTTTGTTCACCCCATACCGTCTCCCTATACCAAAAGAGTCCGAAAAACATGCCTACGTTTTTCCAATTTCATGCGCATGAAAAAAAATTTCGTGCCTATGAAATGCCGAAAACGTGCTTATAAAAATAAATTCTCCAGGCATCGGTTTTCAGTTTGAAAGTGCTCCCTTCACTGGTAAGGGTATGAGAATAGACTGGAAAGTCCGCCACAAGTGATAAATTTGGAACAACGCGTACCTATTGTCCAGGGAGAGACTAGTGCTTCACAAGCTCACCATGACCAACCGCTTCCAATGATAACATTCCTCAGAAGAATCAGACAAAAAATGCTCGCAGAGCATCAGTTCAAAAAATATCTACTCTATGCGTTTGGAGAAATCGTGCTGGTTGTGATTGGGATTTTGATTGCCCTACAGGTAAATGAAATGAGTAATAACAAGGCTCAGTTAAAAAAGGAAATCATCTACCTCAAGGAGATCGAAAAGAGTTTGAGCTATGACCTGGAAAATGAAATCAATGGAGCCATCAAATACACCAATAAGCAGACGGAAGTGTATGAAATATACAAAGCCGCTATCTCAAAATATCCAAATGATGTTCCTATAGATACAATTTATCAATTGATCAGAAAATGGAGCTCGCCACCCTGGCAGTTAGAGATAAACTTGGTGGCGTTTGACAACCTGAATTCTATGGGAATGGATTTGATTTCGAATCACGAATTGAGAAATGAAATATCTCAGATATATGGGAATCTAATTCCCCGGGCAATGCACCATAACAAGACCCATGAAAATTGGAATTTTCAGCACCTTTACCCCACATTAAATAGCACCTTCATTTATTATGAAAACACCCTGACACACGATCAAATCTTATTTTTAAAAAATGATATCCCTACCCTAAACGAACTCAACATACATAACAAGCACTTTGTGACAGGCTACATATGGCGGCTCAATGATCTAAAACCAAAGGTTGAAACCCTTTTGGCCCACTTAAGAGATGAAATCTATCGACTCCAAAACATTTAAAATTTCTTAAATCTATCAAAGAAACCGCTCCTTTAGCCTCTAGCGCACGCGTGTCGCGTGTGCTTTACTTTTTTCCTTTCCTATCCTATAAAATCCATCTCCAATAACCCTTTGAGTCCTGAATAATCCCGAGAGCTACTATACCTCCAGTCCTCAGCTTTATCCACAAACCCTGCCTCCACTGGATTGATATCGCTTTGATGAGTCTTTGCGACAATAGTCCAAACTTTCAATAAGTAACATACTGTATTCATCGCGCACAAAACATCGATCCAGTAAATCACAGCCCAACTGACAAAATACATGCCCTTCGGATTATGAAATTTATACTTCCGACTCATGATGGAAAGATAATCGCTTTAGAGCATAGCACTTAATGGGAGAGCCGACTATAGAAACAATTCTCTGGATGATGTAATGTCTTGCTATTAGCACACGCGACACGCGTGCGCTAGCGGGGGGGCTAATCTTTTCAAGGACACTAAAATGTCACAGCGTTTTCAGGATATTGCTACCCTGCCCGATAAGGAAAAAGAGTCACAGATTACTACCATTGACCATTTTATCAAGGCTGCTAAAATTAATTTGATGTAAGAGTATCTAAGTACTGCTTCGTAGTAGTTAGTTCAGATAATGTGGTTCCAGCATTGGAAGGGATTCCCTCAATCCACATACTACAAATTTCTTCGTAGCGAGGATTGTTTGATAGTTTCGCTGCAATTATGCCACTTATGGAACTATTGAGGATTGACCCTCGCTCAAAATCATAGCTTCCACTTAAAACCGGTTCATTAAACCAATTATCAAAATCATCGATGCTCTTGAAGCTTTGAAAGAAATCAAAACCGATTTCCATCATGAAACTTTTGAAAGCAACCAAATATGGTTGAAGGGTTTTTTCGTTCACAAGATTACCTGGATTCTTTATTTCGTAGTCTAGGTCTGTTCGATCGTATCGCTCCAAAACAGAAAACACTGTTTCAATAACCGTGGGAGCCTCTTTTCTATTCTTATAGCGTGGGTCAATTTCTCCCCGTATACTTTGAATGTCGTCATTCCTAATTCGCAAACCTGTGATTATCGAATAATCATATACCATATCATTCACATCAAAAAAAAGTGTATCGAAGCCATATTTAGCTTTTCGCTTCGCCTGAGATTGCGATTTATTGAGTTTAAAACCGTAATCGCAGAGAAAATTGGCAACTTGCTCATAAAATGTTTCTAATAGAACCTTTTTATCCATTCTTATTTATAATTGATAATAGAACCTACCTGACCACTATCTCCAGTGGCACTTTTGTATATATCGATTTTCAGTTTACTTGGATCAATCACATCACCTTGGAATAGACCTAGATTAGTAAGCTTATCATCAATAGCTCTGACTTCAACTACAATATCTCCCCGCTAGCGCACACGTGCCGCGTGTGACGCTGCTTTTACTTGCTGCTCTTTCAAACATCCACATCAACCATTGTCTTCGATTTTCCTGAGGGTTTTCTGATATCGCTTTGATGAGTCTTTGCGACAATAGTTCAAACTTTCAATAAGTAACCTACTGTATTCATCGCGCACAAAACATCGATCCAGTAAACCACAGCCCAACTGACAAAATACATGCCCTTGGGATTATGAAATTTATACTTCCGACTCATGATAGAAAATAGAAAGATAATCGCTTTAGAGCATAGCACTTAATGCAAGAGCCGACTATAGAAACAATTCTCTGGATGATGTAATGTCTTGCTATTAGCACACGCGTGCGCCAGCGGGGTGGACACCAGGGACACCCTGCAGATCTTATTCGCTCAATAAACTATTCTTTATCATAAACATGAAGTGTCTTTCCAAAATCCAGCACATAAAGCTTACCATTATGCCAGTGTAGGTGGTCTGTTCCCATGGGGATCATCTCATCAAGTTTCAGCATCTCCTGGAACTTTAAAGTTTTCCGGTTATAGATGGCGACCATTCCGGGTTTACCTGAAGCCATTGCAAAAATATACTCGTCATAAACTTTGTGAGCTCCGGTGGGTCTGAAGCCATAAGCATCTATTAGACCCTGCATACTCTCCTCTCGCTGAATCTCCCCGCTACTAGCATCCAATTCCTTGATCTTATAATCTGCTATACAATAAATCTTATCTTCAAAAAGAGCTATTCTACCTACACGCTCTTGCTTCCATTTCAATTCACCTGTGGAGATGTCTATGGCTAGCAGTTGGCCTGATTTCAGAGTAGCAAAAACATTATCAGAAGCCAATAAAAAAGAGTTTTGATTAACGATAGATTCTAGCTCCAATTCCCAAAGAGCTTCTTCTGATTGTATATCAAAACATAAAATTTTATTCCCAAAACATCTAAATAAGTAGTTATTGATGCCGTAATTACAACCCTTCGCAGCCTGTCTCACTACATCTAGTTTTTTATCAAGTATTAAGAACTTTGGAGTCTGATCTTTTTCCTGGTGAAAAATATAAAACCGATCATTAGTAATAGAAAAAGCTGTTACCAACCCCCACAATCCATTTTTGCACTTAACAGCGTCTTCTAATTTCACATTCAAATTATTCTCACCGCCGATCTGAAAGTACAGTGTATTATTTAAAACCTTTAAATAATAAAAATCATCTTCCTCTATTAGTTTTAAGCTCAAGTCATCATTTACAAAACTTACTGAGTTTGACTCTTGAATAACCGGCTTATTGGCTAGCATAAGCCGGTCAACGTCTTTAAATTCCTTAATTTCTCTCATTAAAAAAATGAATTAAAAATAGTATCAAACCACCCTTCATTACTTTTCAAGTAGCTTTCTAATTGACTTTTGGAGTTCAAAGAAAAAGTTTGAGTCACCTCATTGTCATATTTTCTGAAAAGGTTAAATACTTTATCATTATCCAAAACACCTCCCTTTTTCCAAGCTTCTATCACTGCATCTTTGGCTGCTGCTTTATCTGCAACATTCATTCTTCTGAACAAGCGAAGATCTTCAATTTTCTCAATTGCGTTAAAATAGGTTACACTCTGAGAAGCTAAGTTACTTTTTGCCCCAGCAGTTCCGGCATATACTTCACCTATTTTTGTTACACTTGTTCCTCCTTCATCAATGACCACTTTTATATCTGGAACAGACTGGGGAATACCTTCTATGGTTTCTAAAACAGCTTCAAATTCGATTTCATCAGCATTTCTTAAGAAGGAACTATTTTCCTGAATTACCCTTAAGGTCAGCCAGGAATGCCTACGATCATATATTCCATTGCTTGCTGTATTTACTAAACCTCTTTTCTCTCCCGTCTGGATAATTTGTGAAAACCCTGTGGTTTTGTCCGGAGGCAAAACATCCATTGCCCTCTCAACTTCATCTAACATTTGAGCGTAGGATATATTGTCTATTCCTTGAATTTTGCCGAACATATCGTTGGTCAATCCAAATTCACTCGTTTTAGGGTTTCTACGAATTTCTCCAAGAGCTCTTAGCGAAGTAACATCTGTTTTTAGGTCAGCTTTTCCATTTCTTTTAAGAATGTCCCAATTATCAAAACCTTCTCCACCAGCCTCTTTGATATAGTTCTTGAAATCAACCTTGGACAGGTCATTAAGGAAGTCCAGCCCATTATCCAGGTCATTGATTTTTTCAGCAACAAGCAAAAAATCTACTTGATCCATGTTCTGGGAAAGGTCCATGAGAGCCCTCATGCCATCATCCCCATAGTTCGTTGCCAGCTCCATCAAGGATCGCTGAAGCACCATAACCCTTTCAGGGTTGAGCGAAAACCCATTTTCCGCAGCTTTCAGGATGGTTTCCATTCCGTCGGCAAAACCATCGATAAGCTCGGCTGATTTGACTACTGCTTTGGATGCCCAGCTGACTTTGATCGCCATTTTCACGCCCACAACCACTCCACTGCTAATGATCGCCGCAGAGGACAGGGCTGCACTCACATAGTCACCTTCAAAAACATAGACAATCGCATCAGCCCCGTCAAAAACAACCCCTATCACAGGGATGAATCCTAAGGCTGCAAAGGAACTATGGACAGGGTCATTTTTAATGGCTGTCCAGATATCCATCAAAGTCAGGATATCTGGATATTGCTTTAAAACCTCTCCTGAGACCAAAGCCGTGGTGATCCATCCACAGCCTTCTTCCCAGACATAAAACTCTTCGGTGAAATCAGATTGGTTGAACCTGCGGTAGAAGTAGCGGTCTTCATCATCAATTTTAATAGAAAACATCACACCATTTCCACCAAAATCGCCTACCAGGTATCCGGATTTCAATAAGTCAGTTTCACCAACTTCAGGTAGATCACTCGGGGAACCTTCCTGGTAAACCACCTCGGCAAAGTCCAGATCTAAACCATCGGAAACATTCGATCCAACAGTAAATCGTCCTTTAACTATTTTCTGCTGTCCACATGTTTCATCGTTGAAAACCGAGTACACATTTTCAACATGCCGCTGGTCAGTATCGCATCCACTAAAAATAGCAATCTGATAGCCTTCTCCATTGTCAGAATAATAGCTGCCACCCAAATACTTGTAAAGGGTTTCGTTAATCTTAAATTGGGCTATGGTGCCCGCTGACACATCTGGACTAATGTAAAAGGTTACTTTGTCCCCATCGCTTTTTGGCACTCCGAACAGTAGACCACCCGGGTTCACCATGTACAAGCAATTGGGGTTGGCTAGTTGATAAAGTACTTCCTCTGCATTGGCATAAAGGCCGGGCCAAGCCTCCATCGCCCCCTCCTCATCATCCTGTAGCCAGCTGGTTACACTCTCGGGGTTGTGTACATTGTCCCATTGGTGCTTGTACAGGTGGGTGGCTCCTGATGAATAATCCATCAGGTTGTTGGTGGAGCCCTGTGTGGCAATGAAGGCCTCGGGGCTGAAGGTGTGCCGCAGCCTGAAGGCTCCGTGGGCCAACTCATGGGCAATCGTGCGGGGCACATCACTGGTCGCTCCCGT
>JGI24516J20058_1000328_pt1 | contig 17104 bp, 12 predicted proteins | sample LinPmetageLP39_FD_20058 | JGI IMG/M metagenome (IMG submission 20058) | reverse complement strand
TACCGCCACCAACTGGCCCTGCAGATGGGTGGAGAGTTCAGTAAGCGCTAAGCCGTGCTGGGCTAGAGTGCCTTTGATTTCGTCGCAGTAAGTTCGGCTCTCGGCGGCACGTTTGAGATCGAACAGGCGCGCATCCCAACTGGGAATCTGCACGCCCTGATAACCCAGCCCCGCCGCCCAGCCAGCAATGCTATCGAGGCTATTAAAAGGGGCTTCATCACCGGCGAACTGGGCGAGAAAGAGCGCAGGCCCTTTGATAGTCTTCATAGGACTCTCTCAATATCGTTTGGATTAAGTGAGCAGATAGGCGCAGGTGGGATTGGTGCTTTTCACCCGCGCCTTTTGGTCATACCGTGATCAGAACGGCGAGTCAGGGAAGTAGTACTGCTCAGCGTTCTCCTGAGTAATCAGCGGCGAGCCTAGAATGTACTCACCCAGCACCGGGCCATTGGAGACAAAGTGCTGTACGGTCAGATCCATGGCGGTGGCGATCATGGCAGGCGGATACAACACGTCCACCGGCACCAGCTCATCGCCATCCATGACTCGCTTGATGATGTCCTTCATGCCCGCCCCGCCGACGATAAACAGCTCGTCTTCGCGATCCGCCTGGCGCACCGCTTCAATGACCCCTAGCGCGATATCGTCATCCTGAGCCCAAACGGCGTCGATATTGTCGAAGCGAGACAGGTAGTCCTGCATCACTTCAAAACCATCATCGCGGTTCCAGTTGGCGTGCTGCATATCAAGGATATTGACCTCGGAGCCTTCGATCGCCTCTTGGAAGCCTTGCACGCGCTCGTCGTCGATCACCGTGGGAATACCGCGCAGCACCACAATGTCGCCCTGATCATCAAGGCGCTCGCGGATGTACTCGCCGGAAACGCGGCCCAACTCATGGTTGTTGCCGGCGACATAAAGATCCTGGATCCCCTCTTCCGTCAGGCCACGATCCACCACGGTCACGAACACACCGGACTCTTTAACCCGGCGCACCGGATCGGTCAGCGGGCCAGACTCAAACGGCAGCACCACCAGCGCGTCGATGTTGCGCAGCGATACCAAATCCTCCAGATCATTGGCCTGCTCCCCCGCTGTGCCCGCCGTGGAGATAGTAATCTCAATGTCAGGATAGAGCTCCTCAAGGCGTTTTTTGGCCTCTTCGGCATGGTAGTTAACGCCCCCTGTCCAACCATGGGTGGCGGCGGGAATGGATACACCGATGGTGACCTCCTGAGCAACCGCGGCGCTGGAAAGCCCTATCGCTGAAGTGAGTGCTGCGGTAGTGACGCAGGCCTTCACTGCTGACTTGATGGTTCGCATGGTGATGCTCCTTTCGTGTTTGTACTTGTTATGTTGCGTGCTGCTTGTTGTTGATGTTGCGCTGATGGCGAGTGAGTTTATGGTCCTGTTTTCCTCCACGATGCACGCTGCAGATAAACCGCCACAATGATGATGATCCCCTGCACCGTGCCGTTGAGATAGTTGGAAATGGCGTCGGTCAAATTGAGAATATTGCCAATCATGGTGAGCATAATGGCGCCCACCACCGTGCCCCAGATGCGCCCATGCCCACCCTTCAACATGGTGCCGCCGATGATGACTGCGGCAATCGCCTCCAGCTCCCAGAGCACCCCGGTGGCACCCGATGCCGAGCCCAGCCGGGGCACGTAGATAATCGTCGCCAAGGCCACGCACACGCCCTGCAGCATGTAGGTCATGGTTTTGATGCGGTCGACGTGGATGGCGCTGTATTCGGCGACTTTTTCGTTGGAGCCGATGGCAAAGCAGTAGCGCCCGAAGCGGGTATAGTTGAGCAGGATGTAGCCAATAATCGCGACCGCCAGAAACACCCAGACCGGAATGGTGATGCCCAGGAAGCTGCCGTAATACACCGGTCGATAGACATCGCGCACGGCCCAATCCAGCGTCAGCGTTCCGCCATCAGAAAGGTAGGTCACCAGCGAACGATAAATACCCATGGTGCCAAGGGTGACGATAAACGCCTCAATTTTGCCCTTGGTTGTCACGATGCCGTTGATAAAGCCTGCGCAAACCCCCAGCAGCAACGAGGCGCCAATACCCAGCAGTATGGTGGTCCACCCCGCACCGAACTGCTCGACGAGGCTATTCATGAGAATAATCATCACCCCGGCAATAAAAGCCGCCATGGCCCCCACCGAAAGATCCAACCCACCGGCGGTAATTACAAACGTAGCGCCGATGGCGATGATGCCGATAAAGGCACTGCGGGTGAGCATGTTCGAAAGATTATCCAACCCCAGAAAAGCCGGGTTAATCAGCACGCCCAGTAGCCCTAACGCCACCAGCGCCACAAACGGCCCCCAGGTTTTCAGGTCAATCGCGAAGCCTTTTTGAGTAATCATTTTATTAGCTGCTTTGTTAGTCGTTTTGTTATTAGCCATGACGCTGCTCATCGACCCCTACTCCTTTAATACCGGATGCGTACTGCATAATTTCTTGTTCATTAATTTGCTCGCCTTCAAGTACGCCAGTGAGCACGCCTGCGCACATCACCGCCACACGGTGGGAGAGACCGATAAGCTCGCCCATCTCGGAAGAGATCAAAATGACCGAGCAGCCCGACTCGGTTAGCTCGTGGATAAAGTGATAGATCTGGTGCTTGGTGCCCACATCGATACCCCGGGTCGGTTCATTGATAATCACGACTTCCGGGTCAATGGACATCACTTTGGCGAGCAGCAGCTTCTGCTGATTGCCCCCGGAGAGTTCCGAGGCGGTGCGCACTGCCGTCCGCAGGCGGATATCAAAGCGCTCAATGGCCTGCTGAAAGGCCTGCTCTTCACGGCGGCGGTCGATTAATGGGTGGCAGTGAGCACGTAAATTGAGCAGGGTGACGTTGGAGCGCAGATCCATGTTGAGCACCAAGCCTTTGCCCTTGCGGTCCTCGGTGAGATAGGCAATTCGCTGATGCACCGCATCGCGAAGATGGCGCAACACCACCGGCTGCCCGTTGCGCAGCACTTGACCGGCACTTTTTCTGCGTAGGCCCAGCACCGCTTCAATCAATGCCGTTCGCCCGGCGCCGACGATGCCGCCGAATCCCAGCACCTCTCCCCGGCGCAGCGTAAAGCTGGCATGCTTGACGGCGCCGGGCACCACGAACTCCCGTGCCTCCAGCACCACCGGTGCATCCGCCAAAAGGAGCGTACGCGGGGGATACATCTCGTTAATCTCCCGGCCCACCATCAGACGCGCCAGCTCTTCCTTGCTGCGCCCCGCCATCGGGCCGCTATCGACCAAATGGCCGTCACGCAGCACCGTCACACGGTCGGCGATCTGCTCAATTTCACGCAGCTTGTGGGAGATATAAAGAATCGCAACGCCACGCTGGCGCAGGCGGGCAATCAGTGCGAACAGCACCTTTACTTCGTTTTCGGTCAGGGTGGCGGTGGGCTCATCCATAATCAGCACGCGCACATCCCGGGTGATCGCCTTGGCGATCTCCACCATCTGCTGATCAGAGGTGCTGAGGTATTTCACTCGAGCGCGTGGATCGACGTCGGTTTCGAGTTCCGCCAGCGCCTCACGGCTACGTTCCCGCATGGCTCGCCGATCCAGAAAAAGCCCCCGGCGCAGTTCGCGACCTAAGAAGATGTTCTCTTCCACGCTGAGCTGTTCCGCCAACGCTAGCTCTTGGTGAATCATCACCACACCGTCGGTCTCGGCTTCACCGCTGGAGCGATAGTGACGTTGGCTGCCCTCCACTAGCACTTCGCCCGAGGTGGGGCGAAGGTAACCCGCCAGAATTTTTACCAAGGTGGATTTACCCGCGCCGTTCTCACCCAACAGGGCATGCACTTCACCCGCCTGAAGGTCGAGATCAACGTCGAATAACACTTGGTTATCGCCAAACGAGCGGCAGAGTTTGCGTGCTGATAAGAGCATGGAGCCACCTGTTATTACTGTTGTTATTATGCGTTTAAGGCTTACCAATATTATTTGCTGTCGTGCGATGCTTTATTTACTTTAGGTGCTAAAATAAATAAATGCATATGCAACTTAGGTCGCATTTTGTGATTTTTCACCTCGAACAATAACGGCATTTTTTATGGCGCTTCCGTCGACTGATACCAGCCGCTATGACAACACGCTGGCGGTAATCCGTACCCTGCGAGACCAAGGACCGGTTGCACGTGTTGACCTGGGTGCGCTGAATGGCATCAGCTCTGCAACGGTGACCTCCATCAGCGCTGAACTACTCCAGCAGGGCCTGATCACGGAACGGCCACCCGAAACACCCCGTCCCACCGGGCGTGGCCGACCAAAAACCTTGATTGAACTCGACCCTAATGCCGCCTGCGTGGTGTGCATCAAGCTATCGATCAATGAGATCCAACTGGTGGTGGGCGATTTTTTGGGCCAGGTTCGCCATAGCGAGCTCCACGCGGTGCCCACCCTGACGCTGAGCGCCGACGACCTGGAAACACTGCTGGAAGAGAAGATCAGCGCTATTTGCGCGCAACAGCTAAAGGGATTTCAACGCTTGGCGGGAATCTGTTTGGCGGTGCAAGGGGTTGTCTCGTCGCAAAGCGGTACGATCATCTGGTCTCCCGCTTTAAGCTTTCGTAACGCACCAATATCGGCTCGTCTTACCAAGCGTTTTCACTGCAGCGTGCTGCTGGAAAACGATGCCAACTGCATCGCCAGCGTACTGGCGGCACAGCCCGCCTACGCAGACTGCCCCAACCTGGTGGTCATTATGCTGGGCTACGGCATCGGGATGTCGGTGCTGATTAACGGCTTCCCTTATCTGGGCGCCAATGGCTCAGCGGCGGAGTTTGGACATAGCAAATACCAACCGGATGGCGCCTTGTGCGCCTGCGGCCGACGAGGCTGCATTGAAGCTTATGCCAGCGATTACGCGCTCTACCGCGCCGCCGCCGACCATTTAAACCTCCCCGCTGGCGATAGAGCCCACCCCTCCGAGCAGCAGATGCAGGCGCTGACCCAGCTGGCGTTGAACGGCGACCCGTCGGCGCAACGCATCTATGCCGAGGCAGGCCGGGCGCTGGGTATCGGTATCGCCAATGTGCTGGCGCTATTCAACCCCGATCTAGTGCTGATTACCGGTTCCGGCGTGCGCGGTTTTGACGCCATGCAGGCAACCATGCATCACGCCATTGATGAAGCCCTGGTGGCCGAACTGAGAGGCACTACCCGCATCGAAAGCTGCGCCTGGGATCGCGACATGACCTGCATGGGCGGCATCGCCATGGCGCTACAGGCCACCGATGGCGAGACGCTGTTGGAGAGCCAGTCCAAATCCGTTAGTTAATGCGAATGCCGCGGCACTTCAGAACCTCGACAGCCGACAAGAAAGTCGAAGTCGCAGCCTTCATCCGCCTGTAGCACACGCTCGATATAGAGCTGTCGATAGCCGCCCTGGCTGGCGATCAGCGTCGAGGCGGCGGTGGGGTCGCTCTCGGCCAGACGCGAGGCCAGCTCTTCGTCACTGACCTCCAGATGCAATCGACCGCTTTCGCAGTCGAGCTCGATCCAGTCGCCGTTACGTACCGCGGCCAGCGGGCCACCGGCGGCGGCTTCGGGCGCTACGTGCAGTACCACGGTGCCGTAGGCGGTGCCGCTCATGCGGGCATCGGAAATACGCACCATATCGGTAATGCCCTGAGCGAGGATCTTGGGCGGCAGGCCCATATTGCCCACCTCGGCCATGCCGTGATACCCCCGCGGGCCGCAGTGTTTCATGACCAGAATGTCATTGGCTTCCACGTCCAGGTCTGCGTCGTTGATGCGCGCTTTGTAGTCATCGAAGTCCTCGAAGACCACCGCACGACCGCGGTGCTGCATCAGTTCGGCCGTCGCCGCCGAGGGCTTGAGCACCGCGCCGTTAGGAGCCAAGTTGCCGCGCAACACACAGATCCCCCCGTCCGCCGTGAGCGGGTTATCCAACTTGCGGATCACTTCGTCGTTATATAGCGGTGCGTCCTGGACGTTCTCCCAAATTGTTTTGCCGTTGACGGTTAAGGCGTCCTTGAAGGGCAGTCGGTCGGCCTCGCCCAGGCGCCTGAGCACCGCGGGCAGGCCTCCGGCGTAGTAGAACTCCTCCATCAAAAAGCGTCCGGAAGGCTGTAGATCGACCACCGTAGGAGTGCCACGCCCCACCCGGCTCCAGTCGTCCAAGGTCAGATCCACACCAATACGCCCGGCAATCGCTTTGAGGTGAATCACCGCATTGGTGGAGCCACCGATCGCGGCGTTGGTGCGAATGGCATTATCGAAGGCTTCTTTGGTGAGGATTTTGGAGAGCCGCAGGTCTTCGTTGACCATCTCGACAATCCGGTTACCCGACAAATGGGCGAGCACATAGCGACGAGAATCGACTGCCGGAATCGCCGCATTGTGGGGCAGCGACGTACCCAGAGACTCGGCCATACAGGCCATGGTGGAGGCGGTGCCCATGGTGTTACAGGTACCTGCGGAGCGGGACATGCCCGCCTCGGCGGCCATAAAGTCGTGCAGCGAAATCTCACCGGCTTTGACCTGCTCGGAGAGCTTCCAGACCACGGTGCCGGAACCAATGTCCTTACCTTTGTGCTTGCCGTTGAGCATCGGTCCGCCGGTAACCACGATGGTGGGGATATCACAGCTCGCCGCGCCCATCAGCAGTGCAGGAGTAGTCTTATCGCAGCCCACCAACAGCACTACCGCATCGATGGGGTTGCCGCGAATCGCCTCTTCCACATCCATGCTGGCCAGATTACGGGTAAACATCGCCGTGGGGCGCAGATTGGACTCGCCGTTGGAAAATACTGGGAATTCCACCGGATAGCCCCCCGCCTCTAGCACGCCTTTCTTCACGTGCTCCGCCAACTTGCGAAAGTGCGCATTGCAGGGGGTCAATTCCGACCAGGTATTGCAGATACCGATAATCGGCTTGCCCTGAAACTCATGGTCGGGGATGCCCTGGTTTTTCATCCAACTGCGGTACATAAAGCCGTTTTTATCGGCGGTGCCGAACCACTGGGCAGAGCGTAATGGGCGCTGACGATCAGACATAACAAAGCCTCCGAACAAACCGGGAAAAGTGTGGCAAAAAATGAAATGAAGCTTTAAGCGTCAGGCCCGCTGACGACGCGTGTGTTTCCAGCGATCAAACATCACCGCCAGCAGCAGAATCGCGCCACGCACCAGGTACTGATAAAAAGTGGGCACGTTGAGCAAACCCATTGCGTTTTGCACGCAGCCCATGATCAGCACGCCGACCACCACACCGGTAATGGTGGCCACACCACCCGATAGCGCCACACCACCCAGCACACAGGCAGAGATGACCGCCAATTCCAGGCCCATGGAGGTATTGGGATCGCCCAGCCCCATGCGCGATGCCAGCAGTACACCGACCACGCCAGCCACTACGCCCTGCAGGCCGAAAACAATAATCTTGAGGCGGCGAACGTTCACCCCTGCAAGCGACGCCGCTTCCGAGTTGCCTCCCGTGGCCAGCACATTGCGCCCGAAAGCGGTCATGTTGAGCACCACCCCAAAGATCACGAAGCAGGCCAGCATGGTCCACACCGGCAGTGTCAGCCCCAAAAAGGAAGCACTGCCCAGGTCAAAGAAGCCTGGCACGGTGATCATTACCGCGTCGCCGCCGGAGGTGATATAGGCCAGGCCGCGCACAAACTCCATTGCTGCCAGGGTCGCAATCAGCGAGTTAATGCCGAACTTGGCAATCACCAGGCCATTAAAAGCACCCACCGCGCCCCCGGCAACAATGCCCCCGATCACGCCGATAAACACACTACCGGTACTGGAGGTCACCACCGCCGCGACCACCCCCGCAAAAGCCACGGTGGAGGCCACCGAAAGATCTACCTCTCCCAATGCCAACACCAGCATCATGGTGGTGGCCAAACTGCCGATCAGGGTGATCGAGAGCAGTAATCCAACCATATTGCGGCCGGTCAGAAAGTCGGGAATGAGTACCGCCAAGGCCACAAACAGCAGCAAGAAAATCGCGATCAGCCCGGAGGTATCCAGCAGCGTGCGCAGTGGCTTGATCAGCCCCTGCCGCCCCGCCGGGCGGGCAGGCGCCGTCTCGCTTTGGGTTGCATTGTTAGTTGTCATGGTTGTTGTCCTGAGCTTGTTCTCTTAAGAACGAATATCTTGGAAACCTTAAAAAAAGCTGACACTTAGGCGGGTAGCGCCAATCCCAGCAGGCGCTCCGGCGTGGCTGACTCTCTCGGCACCACTTCCACCAGTTCGCCATCACGCATCACCGCGATGCGGTCACAGATGGAGCTGACTTCCGCCAGGTCACTGGAGATCACCACCACACTTTTTCCTTGTTCAGCCAAATCGTAGAGCAGTGAGTAAATATCCCGCCGTGCACCGACGTCGATGCCTCGGGTTGGCTCGTCCATCACGAATAGGTCAATCTCTTCGGCGAGCCAGCGAGCCAGAATGACCTTCTGCTGGTTACCGCCGGAAAGTTTGCCGATCGGTGTACGTGGGCCTGGTGTCTTGACGCTGAGTTGATGAATGTACGACTCGGCGTTACGCCGCTCACGGCCCGGATGGCGGAAAAACCCCCAGCGTTTGAAGAAGCGTCGACAGCTGATATTGAGGTTGTCGGCCACGCTGGCCACCGGGAAAATGCCCTGAGATTTCCGATCCTCTGGGCACATGGCGATACCGGCGCGAATAGCATCATGAGGACTTTTAAATTGCCGCGCCTCGCCGTTGAAGTGCACGCTGCCTGATTTGGGAGTCTCGACCCCGCACACCAGCCTCAACAGCTCGCTACGCCCCGCGCCGACCAACCCAAACAGCCCAAACACTTCACCGCGTTTGACGGAAAAACTCACCGGCGCTTTGAGCCCTCGTCCCTGGATCCCCTCAACGTTCAGGATCACATCGCCATGATCGCGAGCGCGATAGCCGTAAACATCGTCGATATCACGACCGACCATTTCACTCACCAACAGATCATGATTGAGCGCCGACATATCTGCATGGGTGCGGATATGCTGACCGTCGCGGAAGATGGTGACCGCATCGCACATCTCAAACACTTCCTCCATGCGATGGGTGACATAGAGCACCACCCGGCCCTCATCGCGCAGTCGTTTGACAATGCGCTTGAGCTGGCGGATCTCCTGAATGGAGAGGCTGCTGGTAGGCTCATCGAAAGCGATGATCTTGGCGTCACGCAGCAGTGCGCGGCCAATTTCGATCATCTGCTGTTGTCCGATGGAGAGGTCGCGCACCTTGGTTGACGGGTGAATATCGCCTTCACCCAGGTCAGCTAGAATCGCCAGTGCTTTCTGTTTCAGTTGGCGCCGGTCAACGAACCCCTGGCGAGTGGGCAACTGGCCTAGCAGCAGGTTTTCTGCCACCGACATATTCGGCGACAGCGTCAACTCCTGGTAGATAATCGCGACACCTTCACGCAACGCCTCCCTGGCGTTACTGAATACATGGCGCTGGCCATCGATCCAGAGCGCACCTTCGGCCACGCGGTTAACGCCGCTTAGCACTTTAAGCAAAGTGGACTTGCCCGCACCGTTCTCCCCCATTAAGGCGTGCACTTGGCCAGCGTGAGCCGCAAAGCTCACGCCATCCAGCGCACGTACGCCGGGGAAAACGACACTAATCGCATCGAAACGTAGATAAGGATCAGACATGCTTCAACTCCGACAGACGTGACAGGCCCAACGCCTTATAGACCCAGCTCTTCACGCACTTCCTGCCAGTTGTCGCGGGTCATCAGCGTGCCGGAGGTTTCGGTGTTAGCCGGTGGCTCTTCTCCTTCGCTAATCCAGCGGTAGAGATCTTCGGCTGTCTGACGGCCATGCATCGTAGAACTCACTGCCACGGTGCCGTGGAAACCGGTCGGATTGTCGCGGGAGAACTCCGCAAAGGCAGCGCCGGAGCCGTTAATGCCTACCCCAATCACATCCTCGGGTGCCAAGCCATACTGCTCAGTGGCTCGCACACCGCCGAGGACGCTCTCTTCATTGAGGGCATAAATCACCCAATGCTCATAGTCGCCGTTCTGGGAAAGCACTGGCGACGCGGCCGAGAAGGCACCGCTGGTGTCGGTGCTCTGCTGGGGCGCATCGAAAATATTGTCTTCAGGAAAGCCCGATGCCAACAGCGCCTCGGTGGCGCCGTCGGTACGCTCAACGGCGGTAGGTAGCTCATTGTTGGTAATACGTAGCGCGGCCACCTCTTCAGGATCCCAACCACGAGCTTCCATTTCAGCCGCAATGGCTTCACCTACCTGCCGACCAATCTTGGTGCCCGACATACCCAGGTGCGGCACGCCCTCCATGGGTTCACCGCTTGAGTTAACAAACTGGTCATCCACAGTGACTACTTTCATGCCGTACTGGTTAGCACGGTTCATAATCGCTGGCCCCAAGCGTACGTCTGGCGGGCAGATTACGAACCCTTCAGCGCCTTGGGAGTAGAGGTTATCGATAGCGCTAAGCACCTCTTGACCGTCTTCGCCGCCAAGGCGTACCACTTCGAAGCCGAGCTCTTCGCCTACTTCAGTAGCCGCCTCCTGTTCGTTAATGAACCACGCCTGCTCCGGCTTTTTAACGATAAAGCCAATCTTCACCTCGTCTTCCTGGGCCTGTACTGACCCTAGTGAGGCCAGCATAATCGCGCTACCAAGTGCTAAACGGGTAAATGTTGTCGTCAATTTCATTGTTGTACTCCTGTTATTTTGAGCGTTGTTTTTATTGATATTTTTAATTACCAACCACTGACGGTTGGTAATAGTAATGATGAATCGAGATTACGAGCCCAGGTCTTGCTGTGCGGAAAAGCGGTAGACCGTGCGTGAGCGATAAGTCTCGCCCGGCTCTAGGATCGTGCTGGGAAACGCCTCTTGATTGGGAGAGTCAGGGTAGTGCTGAGTTTCCAGCGCAAAGCCGGAGCGGTGCCCGTAGGCCTGGCCCTGCTTGCCGGTCAGGTCGCCGTTAAGGAAGTTGCCGGAATAGAATTGGATCGCGGGCTCGGTGGTGGTGATTTCCACCAGGCGTCCGCTTTGGGGCTCCCATACTTTGGCAGCCAAGACCAGCTCATCCGATGCAGCGTTATCCCGGGCAAGCACAAAGTTGTGGTCATAACCGCCACCAAAGGCAAGCTGCTCGTTCTCCTGCTCGATCCGTTCGCCAATGGGCGTCGCCTGGGTGAAGTCAAACGGCGTGCCCTCCACCGAGCGGATTTCACCAGTGGGGATCAAGGTGTCGTTGACCGGGGTAAACTCAGGAGCGTTAAGCATCAGTTGATGATCGAGAATGGTATCGCTGCCCTCGCCCTTTAAGTTGAAGTAGCTGTGCTGGGTTAGGTTAATCGGGGTGGCTTTATCGGTTACCGCCCGATAATCCACCATCAGCTCGTCATTATCGGTCAGCGTATAGGTAACTTCGCTCTCCAACTTACCGGGGTAGCCCTCTTCGCCATCCTCGCTGGTATAGCGCAGTACCAATCCATTGCCTGCGTCACTCTCGAATGGTTCGGCCTGCCATAGCACTTTATCAAATCCCTGGTCGCCGCCATGCAGATGGTTGCTGCCATCGTTGGTAGCCAATGAATAGGTTTCTCCATCGAGGGAGAATTGCCCACCCGCAATACGGTTGCCGTAACGACCAATAATGGCACCGAAGTAAGGATTGGCCTGACGGTACTCATCGGAGAGGTAGGCTTCCAAAGAGTCAAAGCCCAGCGCTATATCGTCAAACTTACCGTCCATATCAGGGGTTTTCAGCGACAGAATGATGCCACCGTAATTGGTCACCCGCAGCTCGATACCATTGGCGTTGGTAAGTTGATAGACATCCACCTGGCGACCATCGGGTAGATGGCCAAACACCGATGTTTGGATACCACTGCCGACGCTGCTGCTCGCGCTGGCTTCAGAACTGCTCTGGGCTTGTGCAGTGTTTGCCAACAGTACCGCGGCAATTGCACCGAGCAGAAGAGGTGAACCATTTCTTAATCGTTGGCTGTACATGAGAGGCATGAGCTTCCTCCTGGAGGCATACTTTGTTGCTAAATTATTGTTGTTAGGCTTGGTCAGAAAACTCAGTGAGTTACCACAGTTCATCATGACCGATACAGACACTACAGTAGCCATGTCTGGCATAACCAACCAATATACAAATGCCTCACTATCGATATACTTCTAAGTATCAATAACAACACGAGGCTTATGCCATGGGCATTCTCGGCGAGAACTGGTTTTTAGACGTGCGACTAAAGTTGCGCCATTTTCAGCTATTTTTAGCGCTGGATGAGCAGCGCAACCTGCACCGCGCGGCGGCTCAGCTCAATATGAGCCAGCCCGCCGCCTCAAAACTGCTCAGCGACCTGGAAGCCAACCTGGGTATTCGGCTGTTCGATCGCCACCCCCGTGGGCTAACGCCTAACTGGTATGGCGAAATTATGATTCGCCACGCCCACAGCATGCTCTCAGCGCTACGCCACACCGGTGAGGAGCTAAACGCTCTCGGCGAGGGCAGTGCCGGCACGGTAGCCGTCGGCACGGTAATGGCGCCAGCGGTTACGCTGCTCACCAGCGCCATCGAACGGGTGCACCGCGACCGGCCAGGGCTAAAAATCAGCGTAGATGTGGATGTCAGCAAAGTGCTGGTACCACGCCTACTGGAAGGCGAACTGGATTTCGCGATTACTCGCATACCCGCAGGCGTCGATGCCGAGCGCTTTGTCTTCGAGGAGATTGGCGAGGAGGAACTCTGCTTTGTGTGCCGCCAAGGGCATCCATTAGCCGATAAACAAACGCTGAGCCTTGCTGATATGGCGTGCTTCCCTTGGTCGCTGCAGCCCGCTGGCGCGTTGATGCGCCAGCGGGTGGATAGCCTATTTCTGCACCATCAGGTCGCGCCGCCCCGCCAGATCGTCGATACCGCTGACCTGCTGCTGTCGCTGGCCCTCGTCGACAAATCCGATACCATCACGGTGACTACACGGGAAGCCGCTGACCTGCTCTGCCCACCGCAGCGTTTTCATCTACTGCCATTTAGCGAGGCGCTAAGCGTTCAGCCCTATGGGCTGGTGAGCTTACGCCACCAGCGACTCTCCCCCGGTGCCGCCGCATTAATGAGCACTCTGCGGGAAGTGATTGCTCAGTCCAATTAATGCGAGTGCCGCGGCACGTCAGACCCGCGGCAACCCACCAGGAAGTCAAAGTCGCAGCCTTCGTCCGCCTGGAGCACCCGCTCGATATACAGCTGGCGGTACCCGCCCTGGCTGGCGATCAGCGTCGAGGCGGCGGTGGGGTCGCTTTCGGCCAGGCGCGAGGCCAACTCTTCATCGCTGAGTTCCAGATGCAGCCGGCCACTTTCGCAGTCGAGCTCGATCCAGTCGCCATTACGTACCGCGGCCAGCGGGCCGCCGGCAGCAGCTTCGGGTGCCACGTGCAGTACCACGGTGCCGTAGGCGGTGCCACTCATGCGGGCATCCGAAATACGCACCATGTCGGTAATGCCCTGGGCGAGGATCTTGGGCGGCAGGCCCATATTGCCCACCTCCGCCATGCCGTGATAACCACGTGGGCCGCAGTGCTTCATGACCAGTATGTCGTTGGCTTCCACGTCCAAGTCCGGGTCGTTGATGCGCGCCTTGTAGTCGTCGAAGTCCTCGAACACCACCGCACGACCTCGGTGCTGCATGAGTTCGGCCGTGGCTGCCGAGGGCTTTAACACCGCGCCATTAGGGGCGAGGTTGCCGCGCACCACGCAGATGCCGCCGTCCGCGGTGAGCGGATTATCCAGCGGGCGAATCACTTCGTCGTTGTACAGCGGGGCGTCCTGGACGTTTTCCCACAGGGTTTTGCCGTTGACGGTCAAGGCGTCTTTGAAGGGCAGCCGGTCGGCCTCACCCAGACGTCTAAGCACCGCGGGCAGGCCACCGGCGTAGTAGAACTCCTCCATCAGAAAGCGCCCTGAAGGTTGCAAATCGACCACCGTGGGCGTGCCACGCCCCACCCGGCTCCAGTCGTCCAGGGTCAGATCCACACCGATGCGCCCGGCAATCGCCTTGAGGTGAATCACCGCGTTGGTGGAGCCGCCGATCGCTGCGTTGGTACGGATGGCGTTGTCGAAAGCTTCCTTGGTAAGGATCTTGGAGAGCCGCAGGTCTTCGTTGACCATCTCGACAATCCGGTTACCCGAAAGGTGTGCCAGCACGTAGCGGCGAGAGTCTACCGCAGGGATCGCCGCATTGTGGGGTAGCGAGGTACCCAGCGATTCGGCCATGCAGGCCATGGTGGAGGCAGTGCCCATGGTGTTGCAGGTGCCTGCAGAACGGGACATGCCCGCCTCCGCGGCCATAAAGTCGTGCATCGAGATCTCACCCGCCTTGACCTGCTCGGAGAGTTTCCAGACCACGGTGCCGGAGCCAATATCCTTACCTTTGTGCTTGCCGTTGAGCATTGGCCCGCCGGTGACCACGATGGTGGGAATGTCGCAGCTTGCCGCACCCATCAGTAGCGCCGGGGTGGTTTTGTCGCAGCCCACCAGCAGCACCACCGCATCGATGGGATTACCGCGAATCGCTTCCTCCACGTCCATGCTGGCCAGGTTGCGGGTAAACATGGCCGTGGGGCGCAGGTTGGATTCACCGTTGGAGAACACCGGGAACTCCACCGGGTAGCCACCCGCCTCCAGCACGCCCTGCTTCACGTGCTCCGCCAACTTACGAAAGTGCGCATTGCAAGGTGTAAGCTCCGACCAGGTGTTGCAGATACCGATGATCGGTTTGCCCTGAAACTCATGGTCGGGAATGCCCTGGTTTTTCATCCAACTGCGGTACATAAAACCGTTCTTATCAGCCGTGCCAAACCATTCAGCACTGCGCAGCGGACGTTGACGTTGGCCCATGAGGTTAACTCCTTGTTTTAGTTCGGTGACGGCTGACGACCTGAGAGTTGGCGTCGAGAGTGGGTGCCGAATGCGCAAGACACTAAACTACCCCGTCAATCTAGTCGACCATACAAAAGTATATGTTGAACAATTGCTCTTAATGTTCAACATTACCCTCCCACGTGGGTCATTGGCCCGTTGCATTACAGCGTTAACCACCACGCTCTCCACAACAAAAAACTTGAGGAATAGTGCTATGCTCAAATCGAAATACAGCTCGCTACTCACTGGTTCCGTGCTACTGCTGGGCCTCTCTGCGGCCCAGGCAGCCGAGTACGAATGGAAATTTCAGGCGTCAGAAACCTCGGGCGAACCCAGCTTTAAGATCAAACAAGAGTGGGCCGAGCGAATTACGGCAATGACCGATGGCCGTGTTGAAATCGAGGTAATGCCGATTAATTCCGTGGTTGGCCCTACTGAGACATTGACCGCCGTTAGCTCAGGGATTCTGCAGGGTCATATGACCGACCCCAGCTACTTCTCTGGCCAGGATCCGGCTTTTGGTATGCTCGGCAATCTTGTCGGTGCTTGGCAGAACCCCTACGATTTCCTGGAGTACATGAAATACGGCGGCGGTGAAGAGCTTTACAACGAACTGGTCGAACCCTATGGCGCCCATTTGATCAGCGCAGCGACCTTTCCGTTGGAGTCGGTACCCTCCACGGTGCCCATCGAATCCATCGCTGACTTTGAAGGGCTAAAAATCCGTGCCCCTCAAGGCATGGTGTACAACATCTTCGAGCGCATTGGCGCCACACCCGTTAATCTGCCGGGCTCTGAGGTGTATACCGGCCTGGAAAAAGGCGTAATCGACGCCGCAGACTCCACGGTGCTCTCGAATAACGACGCCATGGGTCTGCACGCTTTCGCCCCCTACCCGCTCTACCCTGGCTTTCACTCCATGCCCATGATCGCTGTGTCGATCAATAAAGACATCTGGGATGGCTTGCCCGAGGAGCTACAGACGACCCTCAATACTGCCTTTGATGGCATGGCCTACGACCTGATTGCCCGCCTCAAGGAGCAGGATATTGAGACCCTGCAGCGGCTTCAGGATGACCCAGACGTTCACCCCTTCAACTTGCCCGAAGAAGAGCGTCAGAAATTCCGCACCGCGGCTGAGCAGGAGTGGCAAGAGTGGGCGGGTGAAAATGAGATGACTCAGAAGATTTATGACTCGGCGACCGCCTTTTTGCGCTCGCGCAATCTGCTCTAACTCTGTGCTCTCAACTCTCTGCTCACAACCGGCCTCATTAATCTAACCAACGCAGCGCTCGGGCAAACACCCCGAGCGCTGCGCGTAGAGTCGCGCCATGTCCCAAAAAACGCCTGACAATCAAACCCCTTCGCCGAATCCCCAGGATCTCCCCGAGATCCTCGAAACGGTGGAGGAGGTGTCTCCCGAACGTAATGCTTTAGACCGCTTAATTGCACGGGGCGGCCGTGCCGTTTCCTGGCTCGTGCTGGTCGCGATGGGCATCAGCGTCGTCGAAGTCTTTATGCGCTACGGTTTCAACAACCCCACCTCCTGGGTACACGAAACCGTCGTGTTTCTGATCGCCGTTATCTTTGTATTGGGCGGTCCAGCGGCCATGGCGCGCAATAGCCATATCCGCGTCAAGGTGCTTTACGACAGCGCCGGGCCCAGGTTGAAATGCTGGATGGATCGTTTCAACGACCTGCTCACTCTGATTTTCTGCCTGACGATGAGCTATGCCGCCTTTCATATGTTCTGGGGAGCTTCGCATAACCCGCTCGGTGAGTGGTCGCTGGAGCGCTCCGGCACCTCTTGGAATCCGCCCTTTCCAGCCATGGTGAAGGGCATGATTCTATTTGCTCTGGCATTAATGACTCTCCAGGCCACCCTGCACTTGTGGCAATCGCTTAAGGCGAAGCCCGCCACCACCACTGAGGAGCCTCGCTGATGGATATCTCAACCGCAACGATCCTCATGGTAGGGGCAATTTTCGCGCTGCTGGTCACCGGTTTACCGCTGGCGTTCATTACCGGCTTGGTGGCAATGGCGTTCACCTTCGGCTGGTTCGGCGAAGCGGCGCTGCCGCTAGTTACCAGCCGCGTCTATGGTTTTATCACCGAGTATTCGCTGGTAGCGGTGCCCATGTTCGTGTTGATGGCATCGC
>JGI24516J20058_1000321_pt1 | contig 17340 bp, 8 predicted proteins | sample LinPmetageLP39_FD_20058 | JGI IMG/M metagenome (IMG submission 20058) | reverse complement strand
TGGCTGTATCTATACCGGACTGCTCGATGTAGTCATAGGCGACATCATTTCTGATGCGGTAGGTGGGCTGACCCTCCTCTAAAAACACCATCACCCGNCCGGTGAGGTGGCTATTTCGCTGCACAAAATCCTGACCCACNCCNAGTTTGATCATCTCCTCCACGGCCTGATCGCCAAGTTTATCTGTACCAACAGCCGTGACAATAGACGCCTCTCGACCACACTGCACCATATGTGCTGCGAAATTGACTGGCGCCCCGCCAAAGTGCTTCTCTCCTTCTATGAAGTCCCATAATACTTCCCCAAAGGCCAATACTTTCGTGTTTTCCATCTGCTAATTAGAGTTAATATTCGCCCTCCCGTGGGAGGGCGAAATGTTCTATTAAGGTGTTGTAACTTCAATATTTGTAAAGGTCACGTCGCTGTGATCTGCGAAGATGCCCCAGTTGGTACCCGGCGCCCGATAAATTCGCGAAGAAAGCGCCACCTCATCATTGATATACACGACCACCATTGAGTTTTCAATAACGATTCTCACTGAATAATCAACGCCTGGACTCAACGCAAAGGGCACATCATTGTCCGGAACCGTGCTAGTATCAAGGTTCGACCTATTGGTCTTGTCAAAACTGAACCTATTCTCCTGAGGGACAAACCTAAGACTGAACAGGTCATTCCAACCATCGCAGGCACCCACCATAAATCCAAAATCACGAGCTGACGAGACATAATTAACCGTGGCACTGATCTCATAGCGCTCAGCCATCACAGGATCAAAAATGACATTAGCCATGTCATAATCTGCCGGGCTATAAAGCCTATAACTATGCGATCCTGCCTGTGTATTGGTCACATCTCCCCACTGGCTATTTTTAACTAAGCTATAAGCAGTGGTTTCGAGGTGGTTTTCCACTGTATGTGGTATGGTCACTGCCAAATCCCCATTGGCCTTCTGATATATCTTATGCACCACCAGATTGCCACCCCAGCCTGGGGCTCCTCCATCTGTGTGTCCAATATTGACGTGCGTCCAGCCCATCAGGTAGCGATCATAACCATCTGATACAGACTTTGCAGCATAAATTCCCTTTCCTTCAAACCGCTCAATTCCAGTGGGCTTGCTCCATGGTCCATTTGCCGACGAGGATTTGCGATAGTAGACATACTTGGTGTCGATATCCGAAAACAGCAAATAGTATGTGCTGTTGATTTTAAACACCTCAGCGCATTCCATCATGAAATAATTGTCTGCTCCCCCGTCATAGAACACTCCGTCATACGTCCAATTCAGGAGATTTCCTGATGTATACTTGGCCAATACACCCTTCCAGGTTCCGTTTACATCCTTTCTGGCACTAATCAGCATTACGTATTCATTGTTTTGAGTATCCTCATATACGAAGGGATCTCTAAAATTATCCTGTTCATCAAAACCCAGCCCGGTAGGTGGGTATATGGTGCTAAAGTTCGCCTTCTTAGTAAATTGTTGATTTGGCCAGTTAGACGTAGCCAGCATCACTCCCTCCTTCTTACTCACACAGCTGGAAGGATAATTAGGATTGTGACCAGTGTAAAAAGCATAATACTTTCCACCTTTTTTGATGACACTCCCGGTTCCCACAGCGAAATCCTGATCACATCCCTGATCACTACTAGCCAGCAGTGCGTCAGTGCATGTTTCATCATACTCATAAAAATTAGTGGTCGTAAAGCCATACCAGGGATGACGTTCATTGGATGGATCATCCCAGATATCCTTCAGGTAATACACAAATATTTCGCCAGTACCTGGTTCGAAATAAGGCATTACATCTCCGATTCTGTATCCATCAGAGGTCATCGGAAAGATTTGATAATCTTCCTCTTCCGCCTGAGCAGTACAGTTTAATGAAGCTGATGCAACAGTCTCTGACTCACTCTCAGGTCCTCCGACTTTAGTTATATGAAGCCTATCACAGCCACTTACAACAGCCATCAGGGCCAAACTCATCATTTTAAGGGTTTTGTATCTCATTGGTTTATTGTTTGGTTACTCTTTTGCATACACCTGCTCAACCAATCAACTTACTCAAATAGGCTCCTTCACCTCGATCTTTCTGTACTCAAATATTGCCTCAATTTCAGCCTCTGATGTCACCATTTGCACGTGCTGTAATGGCGATCTGGTAAAAAATAAATCAGTCATATTTACTTCTCCATCATTGGCAAATACCTCGATAGATGACCGATCCAGGAAAACCGATAAGTTCCTGATCCCGTCCAATGATGCCTTGTGCTGCCTGGAGAACATTGTGGCCAGCGATACATTGCCACACCTAGACCTATCCACGATAAGTTCGTTATGAGATACACTCAAAAACAATGAGTCTTTATCCTCTGAGCTAAAAATCAATTCAAACTTCCCTTCCATGGATTCGATTTGTAGATCCAGTCGGTACGCGTCATTTGTTCGCATTCCCTTTTCCAACTCCGTCAAATCTCCACTTGTGTTGAGCACACCAACTTGATCCAACTCCCTGATAGGCACCATGGTCAATACATGATCATTCTCTTTTCTCCTCAGGCTTACTTCTCGTGGGATCGTCATCATATTTCTTCTGTTCACAAGGCTTACCTTGTTGGCATATGCCCAATTACTCATCCAACCAATGAACAGTTTTCGACCATCAGAATCCGGAATATTGCTCCATAATACCCCGGCATAGTTATCCGCTCCGTAATCAATCCATTTGACCTCTTTCTGATTAGTGGAAAATTCCCGACCATCAAACTCTCCAACAAAATATTGTGTACCAGAGCCCCCCTGATAACCACCAGGGTTGATGCTCACCAGCATCACCCACTTCCAGTTGCCTTGATCATCCTGAATCCTGAAGAGATCAGGACACTCCCAAACCCCACCATGAGCACCTTCGTCCTTCCCAAAATCGCTCTCGTGCGTCCAGTCCAACAAGTTTTTAGAGGAATAAATGCTCACGTGATCCTTTACAGCCAAGATCATCACCCACTTTTCAAACTCTTCCATCCAGGTCACTTTTGGATCACGAAAATCTTTAATCCCGGGGTTACTTAACACTGGATTTCCTGCATATTTTGTCCAGGTGCGGCCACTATCGAGACTATAGGCCACTGCCTGATTCTGAAAAGTAATCGATCCCTCGAACTCCTCTTGCTGGTTGCTATAGGTGAAAATGGAAACCATAGCAGGGTTTAACTCAGAGCCAAATCCCGTGGTATTATCATAATCCACTACTGCACTGCCTGAAAAAATGAACCCAAGCGAATCGGGATAAAGCGCAATAGGCAAGTGCTCCCAATGAATCATATCTTGGGACACGGCATGTCCCCAATGCATAGGCCCCCAAACATTGCTATCAGGAAAATGCTGATAGAAGAGGTGATATTCTCCCGCGTAGTAGACCATCCCATTGGGGTCATTCATCCAATTGGATGGTGGCGTAAAGTGATACACAGATTGATAGCCGTCTTCTGCCGTTTGCTCGGGGTTCATGGCTTTCTGCTTAAACTGACAGGACTCCACCAGACAAAACAGCATGATAAATGCGCTAAGATATTTCATAGGTATAGTGTTTTGATTCATGATACCATTCGCTTTTCGGCAAAAGGTTGAAATCGTTTATTTCAGTAGAATGACGTACTCATCACCGACGAATAATGATTCTGTCGGAATAGTGCCTCCCATCACTTATGTACTTGACCAGATAAAGACCCGGACTCAAAGTATCTGGTATCAGCACTTGATTGGTACCCGTCGATTGTGTAAAAACGACCCTACCGCCCAAATCATGAATCGATGCATTTTGCATGTTATTCTTACCAAATGTTATATACCGCCCTGCACTTACCGGGTTTGGGTAAACCAGTGAATGACCACTGTCTACCTTAAGTGGGTCTTCCTGTACCACTGGTCTCTGAACCTGATCAGGCGTCACCCCCCAGATAGAGGCAATATCCCAGGCTTCTAAGGACAATAACTCAGTTGGCCCATTTTCACTAAAAAGGGACAATCCTGTACTTAAAACATTGGTGAATGCCAGTGAGCTTATGGAAGTCTGATAATCATTAGCAAACACTTCTATCGATGCCTGATCAATGAAAATATGTAAATCAAGCACACTATCCTTAGGGAAATGAATAGGTGCCACTGACTTGCGCTTATAGGCAAAACTAAACGGCGTGCCTGATCGATCAAGCTCCAATGTGGATGCCGCTGCATCATAAGTAATTTTAACACCTTTATCATCATCCGATTGGGCGAGGATTATCCCAAAAACCTGATCTCTGTTGCTGACTTTAAAGGATAGTTTCAGCTCATATACGTTCCACTCTGGTTGAAATACCGTGACCGGCACAACTCCATCCACCTGCTGATTTGTTATTGAATATTGGTTACTACGGAGTCCTTTCAGCTCCTCAATGGGTTGCTGAATCAGCTGAAACCCAAATTCATTTTTTACAAGACTCAATGCTCGTGGAATGGATTGATTTCCCTTCCATGGCCTAGTGGGCACATCCCGGGCATATGTCCAGTTGCCCATCCATGCCAACCAAACCTTGCGGTCATCATCAAAGTCATAGTTTCTAAACGTCTTCCCGGCATAAAAATCATATCCCCAGTCAGCCCAGTTAGCATTTTCTGTTCTGGTATCATACAGCTCATCAGAAAATACAATGTGATCGATCAACACATGTCCCCATCCGCCTATGGCCTCATCTACTATCTCAATATGCCCGGTCTTCCCGATAAATTCACTCACGGACACACCCCGCCATTGCATGATTTCAGTATTGCTGGAACTTGCTATCGACTGTACGACTTCTCCATCTACAACTAACCTGAAGCCCAATTCATTAGCTGAAGCGCCACCGCCTATTTGAAAATTGATAAACGGTCTACTAATTTCAAATTCTGGGGAAATGAGCTTCCCTGTAGACCCATCACCATTCAAAAAACTATTCACCAGACTGCTGCCTGTATATCCCATCACCTCCTGCTGATCAGTGAAGGTACCTGTAGCAGGATTACCTCCAAAAGATTCACCCTCCACAGTCCAGTCACCATATCCAGCTTCAAAATCCTCAAACACCTCTCCGCCAACATGACTACCAGTGAAGAAATTCTCCTCCGGGTCGATACTAAAAGTGGTGCCATCAAAATCTCCTACCCAAAACTGCATTCGGTTGGGCCCCATACCACATGTCATCACCCATTTCATGTTTTGGGGATCACCATTGAGTGGTAGCTCAAACAGATCTGGCACTTCCCATATTTCCTTACGAGCGCCATACCCTTCAAAAGTACTTTCGTAATCCCATGATTTGAGATCATCAGAAGTGTAGATCCGGATACCCCGATCTACAGGTTTCGTGATGACCATAATCCATTTATTCGTTTGCTCATGCCAAAACACTTGTGGATCCCTGAAATCTGGCTCATTACTTTCAATGACTGGATTGCCATCATAGTACTCAAATGATCCATGGTTGAGACTGGTAGAAATAGCCTGATGCTGGTAACCTGTGGCATCTTCGTGCAAGGTGTAAACAGCGATCATAGCAGTATCTTCAGCTGAATTGAATCCAGCCGTGTTCTCTATATCCATCACTACAGACCCAGACCAGTTTCCGAAACCAGAAGGTGTACCATGAAGTGCATTACTATTGATTTCTTCCCAATGAACCATGTCTTCAGAACGGAGGTGCCCCCACCAAAACAGGTGGTACTTGCCTCCAAATTTCATAGGCCCATTTGGGTCACCCATGAAACCATTGCGAGGAGATGCGTGATACTGAGGCCGATACATTTCCGTATACACATCCTGCGCACAGAGCTTGCCTACCACACTCATCAACATCAACAAACGTATAAATATCCTAGTCATAATTGGGATTTTAATGAAACAAGTGGCCGTGCCAGGAGGCACGGCCACTCTCAAAAAATGTTTATTCTTCCAGGGCCTTATCAGCCAGATACAGCAAGCTGTTTTTTGTGAGAGAAGGAATATTATCATTGTTGCTAACATCACCTACATACCAGTCGTATGTACCGCCCAAAATGGCAATCACGGTTCCCTTATTACCACTTGCAGCCCATTCCACCATTTGAGGCTCATTTTGACCACAATTTTCTACCAAAATGGATGCTCCTGTCATTTCTTCAAAGGCCGCGCGACGATCATCCAATGGATCCGTATCACCATTTGGCGCCCAAGGCCCAAAGTTGAGGTTGTATTGGTTAGATCTGTTTTTCTTCTGAGTGCCCGACTCCAGGGTGATAAAAAATGGCGCAGCGCATCCTTCATCAGTACTCGTCACAATGCCGTTAAACAAAGGGCTAGAGGTTTCTCCTGCCCATCTTACTCCCCAGGCTCCGTCAGTAGCGCCTTCATCCACTGCCAACCCTCCAAAGGAATTGTTGGGAGCAAGGTCAGCGGAAGCCACTGCGCCAATTTCGTCTACCATTGCTCCAGCGAAGTTGCCCAAAAATAGGTTACCCCCTGCTTCGTAATAGGCCTTGATAGCAGCTACAAAATCGGCGGACAAAGTCTCACAAGGCGTATCAAACCCAATCCCTGATTCCATCAGCAGGCAGTGATTTGAATTGTTTGGAAACTGAGCGACTTCACCGCCCCACCAGCCTCCGTCAAACTGAATCCATATGGCATGATACCCACTAAGGTCGGCACCACCTGCCACATCTTCAATGGAGTGATAGGCCACCTCGGTAGTGGAAGAAGGCATACTCTCTGCAAACCACGTAGCTGCCTCCTGATCATCATTGAGATCAAAGTCAGAGCCATCCAGGGCATCCCAGGAAGCTGCAGTATTCTCTGCCGCCACACCTACGAAAGCAATCTTCCTCAAATCCGCCTGTGAAATAGAAACCGTATACGCTACGGAAATGCTACCGGACTTGTCAGTGACAGTATAAACCACAGGTTCAGTAAAATCAACCGCCGTGCCAGACTCGGGACTTACACTCGCCCCCTCAGACACGGATACTACCGGAGTGACCGCTGTAATATCTGCTGCCGCCGGCAACTCCAGCGTAACCGTTTTATCTGCTTCATCAATAGATCCACTAATATCGTCTACCACGAAACTGATCATAAATGCGTCACCAGGGGTGACTTCCTCATCCTTACATGAGATTACCATCATAGTAGCTGCTGCCAAGAGCAAAGCCACCAAAAACTTCATATTTGTCTTCATCATCTTCATTTGTTCGTTAATTGGTTTGGTTATTTATCAGTTATATCCTTTGTTCTGTAGGTACCTGCCATTGCTCAGATTGATCTGCTGCTGCGGAATGGGCAAATACTCGTGTTTTCCTGCTTCAAACTGCGCGGATTGCAGGTATTCTCTTTTTGATTTTTCGGTACTGAAATACTCGTTGATTTCCTGAGCGGCTACTCCCCATCTTACCAAATCAAAGAATCGGTGTCCCTCCATGGCTAGTTCAAGGCGCCTCTCCCATCTGAGCGCCTGGCGAGCGAATGTCTGTGTCCAGGCAGAGCCATCATAAAGAGCCACATTGTAATTGGAAAGAGGTGCACCATTAGCATATTGGAGCAATTCTGTACTATTAATGGCCCGTTGCCTGATTTGATTAATAATCGGCAATGCTTCCCCTTGTCTACCGAGTTCTATCAATGCTTCTGCTTTCCACAAGAGCACATCGGCGAACCTGATCAGAATGGTATTTTTAGAGCTAGACATAAATGGAGGAATCCGCTCAAAGCATTCACAATTGGGTGACACGTTTTCCTTTAGCGAGGAATAAGGACCATAAATGCCAGGCTGACGTGCCCACTCATCTTCAGTATAAATAATGGAAGTCTCATACTTCCAGGGCTTCTCAGGTTGTGCCACCGTGTGGTCTAACCTCGGATCAACAGTTTCTGAAGACAAATCCAAATCGTTCTCATTAAAAGCGTCAAACATCGGGAGTCCGGATTCATCTGTTTTGAAGCTATTAACCAAATTTTGACTCGGTATATGAAACCAGCAACAACCCAATTCGGTGCTCATAGGATTATTGAGCATAGATGAAAAATCAATATTCCCGGTGGTTGTGCCATCATCATGAGACCGCTGGATGGCCCAGACGGATTCGGTACCATTTTCAAATTCCCAGAGGAAAGGATTGGCAAAATCTGACTCCAGACTATATTGACCTGATCCGATTACCTCGTCCACCAGTGTGACCACTTCTTCCAGTTTTTCGGCATTGACGGCAACTACCTGATGGTCTTCATTTTGCTCATAGGCCTGATACAGGAGTACTTTAGCCAGATAAGCCTTGGCAGTGAATTTGTTGGGCCTGCCAGCATCTGTCTGACTTTCTGGCAAGCCACTAGCCGCTGCCCTAAACTCTGCAGCCACCAAATCCCATAGCTCCTGATCGGTATAAACGGTATTGGAAATGGCCTCAATCTCTTCTACCGACGCCTGCTCATCTATCCATGGGATGTGCTTGAAAAGTATCTTGAGATCAAAATAGTAATGTCCCCGCAAAAACCTCATCTCAGCGATTCGCTGACTTTTCTTAGGATACGCAGTTTCATCCACATCCTGCAACCTTCTGAGGGCATTGTTTACTCTGGAAATAGCCGTGTATTGCCTTTCCCACTTTTTATTATCCAAGTCACCTAACACCGAGGGCGCATATGCACTCATATCCGGCTGGATGGTGGAAAAAACCTCCATGGCATGATAGATAGAAATATCAGCCGGTCCATCACCACCTTTGTAGGCATCTCCTGATCGAAGATCTCCCCATGGCCACAGCATATTGGGCACGGTATAATGATCGTTGCCCAGCATAGCGTATGCCGCGATCACCAGTCCATCGATATTTTCCGGTGAATTGAGGGCTTCATCCCCTATCACTCCCTGGGGGCTTACTTCGAGAAAATCACTACATGAGATGCCAGCAATGGCAACCAGTAGTATGAGAAGGTATCTTTGTATCAATTTCATCTCTTATTTGATTAAGGTGTTTTTGTTAAAATCCTAGACTTAAACCAGCGGTATAAATGGTCGGAATTGGAAATGCATAATTTGGGTTTTCTGGATCCGGTGCCGTAAAGCCTTTGCTCTTGAGGGTGAGCAGGTTTTGACCCTGCACAAATACTCTCGCCTTTCTCATTCCAAGCCGATCTAGTGTCGATTGTGGCAAACTGTAGCCTATCTGTAGGTTTCTAAGTTTCAGGTAGGAGGCGTTTTCTATGAAATAGGTGGACACTCTACCTTCGTTATTATTGTCGACTATGGTAAGTCTGGGAATGTCAGAGTCTTGATTGGTAGGAGACCATGCATCCAGTGTGCGCTCCCCCCAGTTGGTACCGGGCCACAAGGAGGCAAAATCCGTATAGGTCTTATAGCTATTGTAATACTCTATTCCGGTGACACCTTGCGCAAATACGGTGAATGAAAAGTTGCCGTACGTCGCATTGATATTGAGCCCATAGGATAAAGCAGGATCAGCCACCCCAATGAACGTTTGATCCTCATTGTTAATCACATTGTCTCCATTCAGGTCTTTGTACCGGATCCGGCCCAACCCTTTTCCAGGCTGACTGGCATGACTGTCCACCTCTCCCTGAGTCTGAAACAGCCCATCGGCTACATATCCATAGATAGAATTGACAGAGCGTCCGACCAGCGTCTCACCCAAAAGCTCTATTTTGGCATCGTTTGGTACTGCCCCGCTCAACGGGGTACGAATAAACAAGCTCTCGGGCATGCTCACCACCTCATTGGTCAGTGAAGCCACATTACCAGACACATCAAAAGTCAGCTTTCCTATATGATCTTCATAAGTAAGGATAGCTTCTAAACCTTGATTTCTGATGGCGCCGCCATTTACAAACTGTCCGCTTGCTTCACCCACTGCTGACAAAAGGGTGCGGAAATAAAGAATATCGCTCGTCTCTTTGATGAAATAATCCACTGATCCTGAGAACTTTCGCAAGACATAATCCATTCCAAAGTCCCACTGTGTGGTCGTCTCCCACTTAAGGTTGTCATTGGCTTGTTGATTGGTGATGTAACCAGAAGGAAGCTCTCCCATGTCAGCTCCGGCTATGTCATAGGCCGTGCCCAGCGCCGGTCTGTAGCTTGGAGGGTTTGGATTATCCCAAATAGCATCTTCTTTTCCGTAGACAGGTCTGTAAATATTATACACCGCCAATGGATCGATCTCCTGGTTACCATTTTGCCCCCAACTAGCCCGTAGTTTTATATCTACAGGAGTGGCTATTAAACTTTTGAAAAACTCCTCGTTACTGAGTCTCCACCCAACAGATGCTGCGGGAAAATCCCCATACCGGTTATTAGCTCCAAACCGTGATGATCCATCTCGTCTGATAGTGAATGATGCGAGGTATTTATCCTGAAGGCTGTAATCAAACTTACCAAAGAAAGACATCAGGGCCCACCGGTTTCCACCTCCACTATTCAATTGATTCTCTGCACCCGCGCCCAGATAAGCGTAATTTGGATCTTCACTTATATAGCCTTCCCTTGAGGCGTTGAACCATTCCTGAGCGTATTTGATCTGCTCCGTTCCGGCCAGAAACTTCAACGATTGATTCTGTAGGTTTAGGTCATATGTAGCTGTGTTGGTCCAGATCCAGTTGCCACCGACACTGGTGTTATTGGCCACCATATTGTCCGGCTCGGACAAGAATCCGGAAACGTATCTTTTCCTAATTGATCGATTATAAAACAAGCTATAGTCAACCCCAAAGTTCGTTTTGAACTGTAAGTTTTTTACTGGATTGATCGCTACATAGGCATTGCCAAAGGGCCTCACAAACTTGTAGCGGTTTTGCTTATTGTCTTCGATTAGTCGGACAGGATTTTGACGGTCTGTCATTCCGGACAAGGGGCCTCCCCAACCTCCTGCTTCGGTATGTACTGGCACGATCGGGTGCTGTACAAGTGAGGTAAATAATATCTCCCCGGCATTGATCTGAGTTTCTTCCTGATAGGTGACCTGGAAATTTTCCCCAACAGTGATCAGATCATTCAGGAAACTGAAACTCGAATTGAATCGAGTATTTATCCGTTCGAAATTTGATTCCTTTATGGTCCCGTCGTTATCGAAATACCCCACGGAAAACATCATGTTTCCATTCTCTGATCCTTTGGAAATCCTGAGGTTATAAGATTGAATCACTGATGGTTGAGAAACCTCATCAAACCAGTCCGTATCGGCCGGGCGCATGGTCTGTTTGGCATCCAGGTACTCATTGTAGGTAATACCTCCAAGTGCTGGATTGTTGAGGTCTCCATTCCAGGAGTAGTTATAGATGGGGCTCGTAGGCTTAAGACCCGCGTTGACAGAGGCCTGCCAAAAGACCTTGCCTCGCTGATAGGTATTGAGTGGGTTCAGCTTAGTGGTGTACTGCTGTAGTGACCATGAAGCATCAAAATCGATCTGAGCTTCCTTGCTTTTCCCTCTTTTGGTGGTAATGATGATCACGCCATTAGCCGCCCGAGCCCCATAGATACTTGCAGAAGCGGCATCCTTAAGCACCTGAATAGATGCGATATCAGCTGGATTAATTTCGTGCATTCCGGCTTTGGAGGGCACTCCGTCTATGATATATAAGGGATCATTGTTGTTGAGTGTGCCATTCCCCCTAATTCTAACAGTGGCTCCTGAACCAGGCGAACCATCAGACGTAATAGAGACGCCTGGCACTCGCCCTTGTATATTTTTCATGATATTTCCCGGTGGGAGGTCCTTCACTTCCTCGAGATCAACCACTGCCACGGATCCGGTCAGATCCTTCCTCCTTTCACTGGTATAGCCCACGACCACCACTTCCTCCAGGGCTGTCACATCAAACCCAAGCGTCAGATTAATGACGGAGCGATCGCCTACCTTAACCTCCTTTGGCTCGTAGCCAATAAATGAAACCACTAATATATCGGCTTCAGTGGCCTCCAATTGAAAGGTACCATTGACATCCGTAATCGTTCCGCTGGAGGTTCCTTTTATCTGCACTGATGCCCCAGGCAAACCCTCTCCGGTATCCTCATCGGTGATGGTACCCGATATTATCTTCTGTTGGGCACTAGCCAGCATACCCGTCAGTAATAATAAAAATGTCAAAATCTTCTTCATCATTTAGTTGTTAAGGTTTAATGAATGTTGTGCAGATGACACAGCTACTGTTTCGTCTCCTGCTTCTATTTCTTCAAGTGATTTCCCTTTGGTTTCAGGCATGGCCTTCCAAACAAATAATAATTGGAGTATCATCATTGAAGTGAAAATCAAGAAGGTATTAGATGGTCCTATGTGTTTGGTGATGTATGGGAAGATCAGTGCCACTGCTGCTGCAAGTATCCAATGGGTAAAGCTGCCTAAAGCCTGACCTGCAGCACGCACCTTATTGGGGAATATCTCTGAAATGAATACCCAGATAACCGCCCCTTGAGAAAAAGCAAAAAAGGCGATATAAATAAAGAAATAGACAGAAATACTCCCGAAATCTCTGATGTAGAACGACCAGGATATTAACCCCAATGTGATAATAAGGCCGAAAGATCCTACGAGCATAAGAAAACGCCTCCCAAACCGATCAATAAATGCCAGAGCCAGTAACGTAAAGCAGAAGTTAACCACCCCAATCCCGATCGTGGAGATCAAGGAGCCAGACTTGCCCATCTCGGCCATCTCAAATATTCGAGGAGCGTAGTAAATGATGGCATTGATACCTGACAGCTGATTGAAAAACGCAAAACACACGACCAGAAATATTTGGGTCTTATACTTGGCGTTCCATAGCGATTGTCTTTCCTCTTTACCTACGGATGAATTTAATATGGAATTGATCTCTGCCTCTACCAGATGGTGGTCGCGAATGGATAATAATATATCTCGAGCCTCATCCACCTTGCCTTGCTTCACGATTAGCCAACGTGGACTTTTCGGAACAAAAAGCACCGCAAACAGGAAGATCAGTGCCGGAATCGCTTCTACCCCAAGCATCCATCGCCAGGCCATTTCACCCATATCTGCCAACCCGTAGTTAGATAGATAGGCAATCAGTATGCCAAAAACGATATTGAACTGAAAGAGCGCCACCAACTTCCCCCTGGATCTGGCGGGAGCGATCTCTGAGATATACAGGGGAGCGGTCACCGAGCTCACGCCCACACCTATCCCACCCATAAATCTAAAAAACAAAAAGAGGTTCCAATCAGTCGCTAATGCCGAGCCTACCGCCGAAATCCAGTACAGCACGGCAATCCAAAACAATGAATACTTACGACCTAGCCGCTCTGAGGGTATACCACCGAACAACGCACCTATCACAGTACCTATTAATGCTATAGAGACTGTAAAGCCATGCTGAATAGCAGTAAGCCCCCATATGCGCTGAACTTCCTGCTCAGCTCCTGATATTACGGCTGTATCAAACCCAAAGAGAAATCCGCCCAGAGCAACTACTATAGCATAGGTAAGGATACGTACATCGTTCTTCTCAAAAACTTTCATGCTAGCAAGTTATGAGATGAGTATCCTGCCGGTTGTCAGAAATGTTTCAACAAATTACAAATTCGTTAACTCAAATAGATTTATTTGATAAAAGCTCATTAAAGTGGCTTTTAAGGTGATTTAAATTATACAAATCACAATTTGACAATTTAGTTTTTGTATCAAATTTTAGAATTTGTATCAAAAACCGTCTCAATCAAGAACGAACTTTGTCATGAATGGGCTTAGCCACCAACAAGGGGTTAATAGATTCTGCAGAAAAGCGACAGTATTTTTAAGAGTTTGCCCGATTTTGACGGTATTCGCTCGGTGAGATATCAAACTTTGATTTGAAAGTAGACGAAAAATAAGATGGGGATGAAAAGCCTACCTCATAGCAAATTTCACCAATACTTTTATCTGTAGTACTTAAGAGGTATTTGGCCTTTTTCAAACGCACAGTAGTGATATAATCATTCACACTGTAGCCCAGCATAGCTTTCACTTTTCTGTACAGTTGAATCCGAGAAAGCCCCAGAGATTCGCAAATCACATTTACATCGAGTGATTGATCGGCAATGTTTTGCTCAACCACCGCAGTAAAGTCATTGACAAACTTCTTATTGAGCTTACCCTCACTCCGCTGAGACTGATCTGAGGGTATTTCGTGGAGGTAATGCTCACGCAATTTCGCCCTATTGGCCAATGTGGTTTTGATTCGCTCTGACAAGAACCTGAAACTAAATGGTTTGGTGATGTAATCATCGGCACCCTCTCTTACACCCTCTACCCGCTCCTCCTCAGAGCTACTGGCCGTCATGATGATAAAGGGGATGTGAGCTGTACGAACATCGGATTTCATCTTGGCAAGTATATCACGGCCTCCCAGCTTGGGCAGCATCAAATCACTCAGAATCAAATCAGGAATCTGCTCTTTGGCAAGGGTCACACCAGCCTCCCCATCTTTGGCCCATAGCACCTTGTAGGATTCAGCCAGTTTTCGCTTTAAAAAAGCAGCCAGCTCTTGATTGTCCTCAATAATCAAAACGGTAAACTCATGATCAGCCATAGATGCCTCCACCCCTTCTTCATAACCAAAACCATCTTCGATCTCATGGTCATTGACCAACTGATCCCCATCACTACTCAACTGCTCTTCACTGAAGTGTGAATCTCCCATTTTCAACCTTACTTCGAAAGTAGTCCCAACATCCTTCTGACTCGAAATCTCAATAGTACCATCATGCATCGCTATCAATTCTCTCGAAAGTGCAAGCCCTAATCCGGTTCCGTCGGCTCTTGAGTCATCTCCCTGATAGTACCGATCAAATGCCCTGGCCCGCTGATCCTTACTCATACCCATTCCGGTATCGGTAAGCTGTATGACCACTTCATTTTTTTCAGGCACTGGCAACAATATCACTTTTATGGTGCCTCCCGGAGGTGTAAACTTGAAAGCGTTTGATAGGAGATTGAAAAACACTTTATCGATCATGGTTTTATCTACCCAGAGATCAATCCGATCTTCCCGACTGTCAAATATCAAGGTATAACGACCCTTCTTAGCCAGGTTTCTGAAGGAATCAGTAATCTCCTTTAGAAACCCCACCAGCTCCGTCTTTGATGCCCGGACTTTCATCCGTCCATTTTCGATCTTTTGAAAGTCCATCAGCTGGTTGACTAACCCGGTCAAACGCCTGACATTTCGTTGGGCAAGCTCCAGATCCTTTTTCATAAAACCCGTGAGGGTGTTGCTGCTGTGGAGTTCATCCAAAGGTCCCTGAATCAGAGTGAGGGGTGTTTTCAATTCGTGAGAGATGTTGGCGAAAAACTGTATTTTGCTTTGATTGGCTTTGTTCACCTGCTGGGACATCTCCATCACCTCCGCTTTTTGTCTGGACACCTCCTCGTTTCTTTTCTTTAGGCTCTTGTTAATCTCTCTTCTTTCTCTTAGGAGCTTCAGGGTAAAGGCAAAAGACAAGGCACTGATCACAAATAACACTGCAATGACATACAAAATGTATTGCTGATTCTTGTAGACCACCCTTTGCTGGTCAATTCTCTCCGCCAGTCGATTAATATCAGACTCATGCGCCAGTATTTTATTGGTCTGCATACGCATGACATGCACATTGGAACTATCTATAACTGTTGTGACCAACTCGTTATCTTTATCGTACGGCCTACCATGTAAAATATCGGAAGCGATCTGAATGGCCACATCTCCGCCGGTAGGGTACAGTAGCGAGGCCTTCAATATGCCTGATGTCACATAATCAATCCCCCCGCCAGGCCCTGAGAGCGCATCCACTCCGATTATCTCAAGTGATCCACCGGGAGATAACTCCCGATAGCTCTCATAAGCAGCATAAGCCATGATATCATTATGGGCAAAAGCCAGATCAAATGAATTACCGCCTTGCATAAGTTCAACAAAGCGCTTTCGGGCAGTCTCCTCTCCACCCCACTCACCTTCTATTTCTGTCACCTCTATTTGAGGAAAGGTTTTTATCTGGTCACGGAATCCATTGTGTCTCTCTATAAAGGGCGTGGAGCCCTTCAATCCCTTGATTTCCAATACTTTTCCTTGCCCATCCAATAGGCTGGCAATGTAGGTCGCTGCTATTTTACCAATCTTATAATTATTAGCTCCTACATAAGCTGTGTAGAAATTTGAGTTGGTCTTTCGATCAATTAGTATAACAGGGATTCCGCTCCTGTACGCCTGGTCAACGCTGCGGGTCACGGGCTCTGCCTCATTGGGAGAGATAATGAGCAAATCCACACCCATTTCCACAAGTTCATTAATGTGCTTATTTTGAGCATCATTGTCTCCCTGAGCATCCTTGATCACCAATTGCATGTCTCCATGAAACGAAAGCTCTCTTTGCATTTCAGATTGCATAGTCTTTCTCCAGCTATCAAACGAGGTACATTGGGAAAAGCCAACGAGATATTTTTTATCCGTGATCTGTGGCTTGCATGCCCACAAAAGCGCTGAAAGCAAAAAGACTATCGTCTGAAAAGAATACTTCAAGTATTTGAATAGTTAAGGCGTCACAAAGATGCTATTTATGGGGCATCCCATTTTGAAAAAACATTAAAAATATCATTTTTTCAGAATCATCAAACAGGATCACCCAATATACCACTTTAGTGAATTCACATAGATATCGGTGAACACCGAGTCAAATGCCTATCCTCAACCCGCACTCAATATCTCAATTTTTCTCCTGAATTTCTCTGGATAGATCGGAATGGCCCCGCTTTCGGATACCACAAAGCCACCAACCATGTTGCCAATGCGCGCTGATTTTCTCGCATCACGGGTACGGAGATAGGTATTGAGAAAGGCCGCACAAAATGCATCCCCGGCACCCACACTATCCTTCACAAGCATCATTTTAGCACTTACCTTGTAGTGTTCGCTACGGGTGCGGATCACACAACCCTGCCCCCCACCAGTGATAATCAGCAAATCGATGTTTGGATAATCTGCAAGAAGCCGAACCGTGAAATCGTCCTGACTCATCTCTGCCTCATAGAGCAATGAGCTCAACACCCTCACCTCTTCATCATTCATCTTGGCTATCGTACAGTAGCCAAATGAAGACTCAATCACCTCTTTGGTATAGGCATCCCTGCGCAAATTCACATCATAAAATATGGTATTGAACGATCCTCTGGCCATGATGAAATCCATCGCTGCTTTGGATTCGGGGTGTCGCTGAGCGAGCGTACCGAAGTAAAATGCCCCATATTCGTTCAGTTTGGCTGTATCTATACCGGACTGCTCGATGTAGTCATAGGCGACATCATTTCTG